>Ga0302324_100000641_pt1 | contig 89596 bp, 93 predicted proteins | sample Palsa_T0_1_FD_201949 | JGI IMG/M metagenome (GOLD analysis project Ga0302324, IMG submission 201949) | Peat permafrost microbial communities from Stordalen Mire near Abisko, Sweden - Palsa_T0_1 | ecosystem: Environmental > Terrestrial > Soil > Palsa > Peat permafrost | place: Sweden: Abisko...
CTATGACCCTTACGGGTTCAAAGACCCCGCCACGGCGGCGGGGCATGGACTGGTGGGACGCGGAATCGTCTGACGGTTCGATGAGTTAGACCAAAAAAAGTGCGAGGAAACATGTCTGCAAAACCGCCTTTTGAAAACCACCCCATTTTCGAGATCGATGGTCCGCTCGCGACCATCACTTTCAACCGACCCGAAAAGGCCAATGCGATGCATCCCGATCAGAACGATCTGATGCGGGACTTTCTCTACGGCGTCGAGCGCAAACCCGAAGTGCGCTGCGTTCTCCTGAAAGGCAATGGCAAGCATTTTATGGCGGGCGGCGATCTCGAAACGATCGTCGACTTCGACAAGCTGACCGATACCGAACGCGCGCGCGAAGGCGAAGGCCCCATTTTGCGCTATGTCCATATGGTGCGCGTGATGCAGCGGCTCAACAAGCCGGTCGTGGCCAGCGTGCAGGGCGGCGTGGCCGGCGCCGCTGTGGGGCTCGTCGCGGCCTGCGATCTGATCATCGCGGCGGACACATCCTTCTACTGGGCCGCGCACATCCTGCATGGCGGCAGTAATGACGGATTGCTCACCTATTTTCTTCCGCGGCAAATCGGCCTGCGCAAATCGCTCGAAATGGCGCTGCTGGGCGAGCGTATCTATGCGCCGGAAGCGCAGCGTCTCGGCCTCATCAATTTTGTCGTACCGGAGGCGAAGCTTCAGGAAGAGACGACGAAGCTGGTAGAGCGCCTATGCAAGGGTCCGACACTGGGTTACGGGCTCATCAAAAAGCTCATGTATGCCTCCTTCGACAATTCCATGATGGAGCAGGGAAGGCTCGAAGCCGAGCTCTATGGCGGCCAGGCATTGCACACGGCCGATGTCAAAGACGGCCTGAAAGCTTTCTTCGAGCGCCGCCCTCCGAATTTCAAAGGCCAGTGAGGTCGCGATGAGCGATATCGCAACGCCATTCTCCGAGGGGCACGAGATATTCCGGCATACGGTACGGAATTTCCTCGCCAGGGAACTCACACCCTATGTTGAGGAATGGGAAGAACATCGCGTTCCCGATCGCGAATTTTGGTACAAAGCGGGAAAGGCGGGCATTCTTGGCGCTGGATTGCCGGAAGAATACGGCGGGCCTGGCGGCGATTTTCTTCACCATGTAATTATTGCCGAGGAATTGGGGCGCGCAATCGGCGGCGCCAGTGTCGGTGTCGGCCTGCAGTCCGATCTGCCTGCTTTCCATATCCTGAATTTTGGTACGGAAGAACAGAAGCGGCACTGGCTGCCGAAAATCGTGAGCGGCGAAGCCGTCACCACAGTTGCGATGACCGAGCCCAATACCGGCAGCGATCTCGCGGCCATCCGCACGACAGCGATCCGTGACGGCGACGACTATGTCGTGCGCGGTTCGAAGGTTTATATCTCTGGCGGCCAGGTTGCCGATCTTGCCGTCGTCGCGGTCAAGACCGATCCGACAAAGGGCGGCAAAGGCATTTCGCTTCTGCTTGTGGAGATGGACCGCCCGGGTCTGAGGCGCGGGCGAAACCTCAAAAAAATGGGTATGAAAGCGGGCGATAATGTCGAACTGTTCTTCGACGATATGCGCATTTCCGTCGCGTGCCTCTTGGGGCAGGAAGGCCACGGCTTTCCGATCTTGATGTCGGAACTGCCGCGCGAACGTTTGGTCATCGCGGCGCGCTCGCTCGCCGAAGCCCAACTTGCCTACGATCTTACGGTCGATTTCGTGAAGCAGCGCGAAGCGTTTGGGAAGAAAGTATTCGAATTCCAAAATACGCAATTCACGCTGGCGACGGCGAAGGCGGAACTTGCCGTGGGGCGCGCCTATCTCAACGAATCCCTGCTGTTGGCCGCTCGCGGGATTCTCGACAATACGCGCTCGGCGATTGCAAAGCTGTGGATCACGGAGATGCAGGGCCGGGTCGTGGACCAATGCGTTCAGTTGCACGGTGGCGCCGGCTACATGGACGAATACCCCATCTCGAAACTTTATACGGCGGCGCGCATCACGCGCATATTCGGAGGAACCTCCGAAATCATGCGTCTGTCCATTGCGCGGACGATCTAGGCGCAGGGTAGATTACCATGGGACCGTTGCAAGGCGTTCGCGTCATAGAACTGGCGGGTCTGGGGCCCGCACCGTTCTGCGGCATGCTGCTTGCGGATATGGGTGCCGACGTGGTTCGCATCGACCGCAAATCCGGCGGCGGCGCAGCTGTCGCCATCGATGCCGCGAAAGACATCCTGAATCGCGGGCGCCGGTCGATCGCAATGGATCTCAAGTCCGCCGATGCGGTTGAGGTTGTTCTCAGGCTCGTCGAACGCGCGGATATTTTCATTGAGGGATTTCGTCCCGGCGTAACCGAGCGCATGGGGCTCGGACCACAGGATTGCCACGCGCGCAATTCGAAATTGATCTATGGCCGCATGACGGGCTGGGGACAAACGGGTCCTCTCGCGCAACGGGCGGGTCACGACATCAACTACATCGCGCTCTCGGGCGCGCTGCATCTGATCGGACGAAAGGGCGAGAAGCCGCTGCCGCCGCTCAATCTTGTGGGCGATATGGGCGGAGGCGGCCTGTTCCTCGCCTTCGGGCTCATGTGTGCGCTGGTCGAGGCGCGCTCATCCGGTCGCGGCCAGGTGGTCGACGCTGCGATGGTCGAAGGCGCGGCATTGCAGTTGAGCGGCATTCTTGCCATGCGTGCGATGGGCCATTGGCGCGATGAACGCGGCACGAACCTCGGCGATACAGGCTCGCATTTCTACGAGGTTTATGAAACCTCGGATGGCGGTTACATGGCGGTGGGCGCTATCGAACCGCAATTTTACGCCGCATTGTCGAAGGGAGCGGGGCTGGACATGGCCATCTTCGGCAAACAGATGGATGCGCGGCGGTGGCCTGAAATGAAGGAGAAGCTCGCCGAAATATTCAGGACAAAAAGCCGAGCGGAATGGACCGCAATTTTCGAAGATGTCGACGCCTGCGTAACGCCTGTCTTATCTCTGGAAGAGGCAGCCGATCATCCGCACAATCGCGCCCGCAACACCTATGCCGTAGGTGACGTGATGCAGCCCGCGCCGGCGCCCCGCTTCAGCCGCACGCCCGGTAGCATTCGCAACGCGCCGCCGGTTCCCGGTCAGGACACGCGCGACGCATTGCAGGATTGGGGGTTTGAAGAGTCCGAAACTGCGCGGTTGCAGGAAATCGGTGCGGTGGCGTAACCGGCAATGAGGAATTTGTGAGCGCAGTGAACCGCATTGCAATCATCGGCGCCGGACTGGCCGGCGATACGGCCGCTGCAGCGCTGCGCGAAGCTGGGTTTACCGGCGCAATCACAATAGTGGGCGACGAACCTCACAGGCCCTATGACCGTCCGCCGCTCTCAAAAGCAGCTCTTACTACGCCTGAAGCCGCTGCGAAGGTTTTTTTTCGCGACGCATCCTGGTACTCCGGGAGAAATATCGACCTCGTTCTCGGCGATGCCGCCGTCGCGATCGACGCGTCGGCGCATCGCGTAACATTGCAGTCCGGCGTAGCCATCGCTTACGACAAATTGTTGCTCGCGACCGGTGCCCGCGCGCGTCGGCTGCATCTTTTTGAGCAATCGGACGCGCCCCTTTTCTACTTGCGGTCTCTGGACGACTGCGCCGCGTTGCGCGCCATCCTGCGGCCCGCGACGCCGGTCGCAATCGTCGGCGCCGGCGTCATCGGCCTCGAAGTCGCCGCGAGCGCCGCCGCGCTCGGCTGCAACGTCACTGTCGTCGAACTGGCTGACCGTGTTATGGCGCGCTCAGTTTCGTACAGTGTTTCTGAATTCATCGCGCAGTATCATCGCGAAAAAGGCGTACGTGTGATTTGTGGGACCCGCATTTCCGGCATCACTGCGAGGGGAAAGGCGACAACGATAGAACTTGAAAGCGGCGAACGCCTTGATGTTGAAGCTATTATTGCCGGCGTGGGTGCGGAGCCTGCAGTGGAGCTTGCCCGGACAGCTGGTCTGACTGTGGACGATGGCATCCTCGTTGATCGATACACGAGAACAAACCACCCCGATATCCACGCTGCCGGTGACGTCGCGCGCTTCGAATCCCTTCGCAATGGGCGCCATGTCCGCGCCGAGCATTGGCGGCATGCCGTCGATCATGCCCGCATTGCTGCGCAGGCGATGCTGGGTCTCGATGCGACCTATGATGAACAGCCTTGGGTCTGGTCCGATCAATATGATCTCAACATCCAGATCACGGGCGAAAGCAGCGGCGACGCGGAAATCACCCGCGGTCGCCCCGAGGATTCCGCTTTTGTCGCTTTCCAATTGCGCGAGGGACGGCTGGTCGGCGCGGTTTCCGTGAATCAGCCCCGTTTCAAAAAGCCCATTGCGGATCTGGTCGCGGCGCGGCCAGTCGTGGACGCAGCCTTACTGGCCGACACCTGCACAGACCTCAAGAAGCTTGCGGTCTCGCTGTTGACGAAGTGATCTTTGGCGGTGCGCAATCGGCCCGGTCCATGTCGCGCAATGCCGCCAACGTAAAGGCGACGAGGCTGTCCACGATGCCCGGCACTTCGGCCAACCGCTCGACACCCTTTACATGTATGCGAATCGCGCGGAGCTTCACCGCGCCATAGGTGGCCGCGATGATATGCTCGGCCACCTCCTGCGCCGGTGCGTGCGGCGCGAGCTCCCGGATGATCTGGGCCAGTGCGTCGTGCGGCCGCTGGAACAGGTCGGCGCCGAGTTTCGCCATCGTCTCGGGCCGCGCCTCCATCAATTCGCGGTCGACCAGCCGCACTTCGGGTGCGCCCGCCGCCTGAAGCTCGACCAGCTGTTCGAGAAACGCGCGCAGCTTTGCCTCGCCCAGAAGATCGACCCGCACTGCTCCGATCATGCGTTCGGTCATATAGGCGAACGCGTCGTGTACCGCCGCATCGTAGACGGCCTGCTTGTCGGGAAAATAATGATAGATGAGCGGCAGTGTTATGCCCGCTGCCGAGGCGATATTTCGAACGGAAACGCCTTCGTAGCCTTGTTCCGCGAAAAGGACCAGGGCGTGCCGCAGGATATTCGCTTGCATATCGTTAGCCATAGTAACTATCTATCCAGCTGCGAGAAGGCCGCCATGTTCGGTCGGCAAAGGCGCAGGTAGAGGAAATGGCATGCGCGCGATAGAGTTGCAGGCTCACGGATTCGAGGGACTTCATCAAGTCGAAATTCCGCAACCGAGCCCGGGGTCCGGAGAAATTCTGATCAAGCTTCGTGCTGCAAGCGTGAATTTTCGCGATCTTGCGGTCGTCACGGGGCGTCATCGGGGCAAGCTGCCGGTCATCCCTCTTTCCGACGGCGTGGGCACTGTGATCGAAACCGCGCCGGATGCGCGCGCGTTCAAGCTCGGTCAACGCGTTTGCCCGATCTTCGCCCCCGGTTGGGCCTCCGGACCACCCTGCGAGACCAGCACGCAGCGGTCGCTGGGCGGCGACACCGACGGTGTGCTGCGCGAATATATGGTGCTGAAAGCGGAAGACGCCGTGCTGGTGCCCGAGCATCTTTCCGATGAGGAAGCGGCGAGCTTGCCCTGCGCCGGAGTCACCGCCTGGTCCGCCGTCGTCGAATTTGGCCGGGTCAGGCCGGGAGATGTTGTTTTGATCGAGGGCACCGGCGGGGTGTCGCTTTTTGCGTTGCAGTTCGCCAAGGCCGCCGGCGCCCGTGTTGCGCTCGTTTCGAGCAGCGACGAGAAGCTGGCGCGTGCGAAAAAGCTGGGCGCGGATATTCTCGTAAACTACAAAGCCGAACCCGAATGGGGGGCAGCGATCCGCAAACTCACGGACGGCAAGGGCGTGGATCTGGTCGTCGAAGTGGGAGGCGCCTCTACGCTCGCCCAGGCTCTCACGGCGTTGAAGTTCGGCGGCCGCGTGGCGCAAATCGGTCTTCTGACAGGGTTGGCGGCGGCACTCCCGCTGCAGCATTTCGTGCCCAAGGCCGCGAAAATCAGGGGAATTTTGACGGGTTCCCGCTCTGCTTTCGAGGCGATGACGCGCGCGGTTGCCTTGCATGAGTTGCGTCCTGTCATCGACCGGGTGGTCGCATTCGAAGATGCCGGGGATGCAATCGCTGCTATGGGAAAGTCCTCTCATTTCGGCAAAATCACGATCCGCATATCCGGCTGAGTATGGGTGCGTGGTATTTTGCGCGGCCTATAGAATAATCGTGACCTTGCCCTGTTGCGAGAGTGTGTCGAAGTCGAGCATGCATCGCTTGTCGCGAATGCGAAACGCATTTTCGAAGCGAACGAGCCTGTAAATCTGGTGTCCGAAGAATCTGACCGTGTCGTCGAACTTCGTGCGATAAATGATAAATCGCGCGCGTACGACGATCTCTTCGCCTTCGGCTTTTTCCACACGCACATTGCTGATGTGGCGACTGGTCGTTGAGCGCGGAAATTCGACATGCGCCGACGCTTTTGAAAGCCGGTCGATGCGTTGCGCCAGCCGGTCCATGTCGTCGGAAACCAGAAACAGCGTATCGTCCGGCGACGCGGTATCTGCGTTTTTCAGCCCCGGCGTTACGATATGGTACATCCCGTTCTTGTCGAACAACCCATGCCACTCGCCCAATTCCCAGCGATCAAGCAGGTCGTTTTCGTAGTAAAGAAAATCTTCTACTTCGTCGCGCCTGACCGCTGCGGCGGCCACCTGGCGTGGAATCGCGCTCATGCAACCTCCAGTGTTTCAGCACCGCCCATGACGCGGTCCCACTGGGCCCAATAAGCCCGCATCTGGTTTTCATCCGTCCACGGGCCTGCGCTCGTCAGAATGTCGCCGTCGGCGCTCATGCCACGCGAAATATCCGACCATTGTACCGGCGTACTCTCCACGCCGCGCTGCGCGAGTTCGAGCATTTCGTTGTCGTCGGGGGTGGCGAAACCCGCCGGTCCGAGGAAGGTGAGAAAATTATCGAGTCGGATTTTTCGCAGCAGCGGAATTTCGTCCTTGGGGCCGACCGCCCATGCTGTAACACGCATGGTGTTGACCGATTCAGGCTGGAACATGCGTATTGTGATCGAAACGTGGTCGTTCACGACGAGATTGGGGAATATAATCAGGTTTTTCTGATGATCGCAGATTCGCTTGGCGCGTTCCGGCCCGTATTTCTGAGTGATGTGGTCGCGGATTCGGTCGATCTCCGCCTTAGCTTCCGGTCCCCAAGGCGGAATCCATGATGCAACCGGCTTGCCGTTGGGAACCCAGGCTTCGAAATAGCCATGCCCCATCCCCAGCCCCGCGCCGCGTCCACCGTCCTGGTAGTTTCCCATCATTGCTGACACGGCGGAGTCGCCGCCTGAGGCGCGCAAGCGGTCAGCGAGGAATTCGAAGTAGGTCCGGTGCGTCTCCGGCGCGTGGTAACCATCATAGCTGTTTTCCGCGAGATACTTATAATTCGCGTCGATGACGTATTCATGCGGTTGGCCGATCAGCATATGCCCGACTTCCGTCTGATCCATGATGAGATCGAGAATGTCTTTCGCGCCGGACAGGTAGGTTTCCAGGCTCACTGCGTTTTTGTTGAAATTGATGAAATAGAAGCCGCGATAGTTCTCCAGCCGTGGCACGGCCATCAAATTGTAGCGCCCGTCAATGTTGAAGTCTTGCGGATAGCCGCCCGCGACGCCCTGATCGACCAGCCGGCCTTCCGTGTTGAAGACCCAGCCATGATAGGGGCAGGTGAATACCTTGTTCGAGCCGGAACGTTCCCGGCATATCGTTACGCCACGATGTGTGCAGGTATTGTAGAAAGCTTGGGGGCCCGCCTTGCGCGAACGCACGAAGATTATTTCGCGTCCGGCGATGTGCCGGCGAACGTAATCTCCCGGGTTCTCGATTTCGGACTCGAAACCGAGATAGAGCCAGCAGCGGTCGAAAATCATTTCGCGCTCGCGCGCGAATACCTCGGGACTGCGATAGGCCGCCCGGTTGACCCGAAAGGTCTGCCGCTCGCGGTCGACTTCCACCAGGCCGCTTCGTCCCAGAAATGGCGCGTTCATCCGGTTTTCCTCCGTCCTATACGCGGCTTTTTCGGAACAGCAGTCCCATCCCCGCGTCAAACCGGGGCGTGTCAGTCGAATTTCGCCAACCGCCCCTTGACAGAAGAATTGATCGAACGTTAGATCAAGTCAAGAAATTGTTGCGGTTTCCGCACAAATAAATCTGGTCGTGGCGGGTCGCTACGACAGGAGGAACGTCATGACTGCGTCGTTTCGCTACAAGAAGCTGGGCTATGTCGCGATCAACGTGACGGATGTGGAGCGTACCGGCGATTTTCTCGATGGCGTCATGGGGCTCGATCGGGAGGGAACGTCGGATGCGGGCGAAGCCTTCTTTCGCTGCAGCGCTGGCCATCACGATGTCGTTCTTTATCGCAACGCCGCACCGGGCTTTAAGCGCGTGGGCTGGCAACTCGAAGACGAGCAGAATCTGGACGCCGCCTTTGAACATTTTGTGCGTATCGGCCTCAACCCCGGCATGGTCGAAAAAACGGAAACGGAACGGCTTGGCCTTGGCCGCGCTTTTCGCTTGCGCGAGCCTACGACGGGTGCGGAATTCGAATATTTCGCCAAGATCCGTCAGACCATCAAGCCGTTCCAGAAACGGCTCGCAGACATTCAGCGCCTGGGACATGTGGTGCTGAGCACACCCAATCTAAAAGAGTCGGTGGATTTCGTGACGCGTGAAATGAATTTCCGCGTATCGGACTATGTGGGCGATTACGTTACTTTGATGCGCTGCTGGCCCAACCCGTTCCATCATTCCTTCGCCCTTGGACAATCGCGCGACGGCAAGCCCGCACATCACCACGTGAACTTCATGGTAACGACGGTCGACGATGTCGGCCGTCTGTTCTGGCGGTCGCAAAAAACGAATACGAAAATCGTGTTTGGTCCGGGGCGGCATCCACCTTCGGACAGTGTCTGCCTTTATGTTCTCGATCCCGATAAGTTGATGTGGGAATACAGCTACGGGATGGAAGAATTTCCAGAGATCGGCGCACGCGAGCCGCGCCTGATGTCCACCCAGCCCGAAGACATGGATTTCTGGGGCGCGATTCCGCAGCCCGAATTCATCAATCCAATCGGTGCCGTTGAACAGGCGGCCCGCTGAGCGCAGAACACATGGACACGGAAATCGCTACAATTCCCAGGTCAGAAATGAGCAAACGCGTACGTATCTGTGCCGCCTCCGAAATCAAGCCGGGACAACCTTCGAAATATGAAGTCGAGGGCGAAGGCGCGCTCGCGATATATCTGGTAGACGAAAGATACTATGCCACAAGCGATGTCTGCACCCATAGCACCGCCTCGCTGAGCGACGACGGCGAACTCGACGGCCATGTCATAGAATGCACCTGGCATGGCGGACGCTTCGATATCCGGACAGGCGCATTTCTCTCGATGCCGTGCACTGTTCCGCTCAAGACCTATGAAGTAACGGTCGAGGGCGGGGATATTTTTGTTACGCTCGAACAAGCCGTTTGAGGGGGACCGCATGTCCGCATCGACAAACCATGTGACTGATACGGAACGTCAGTTTCCCGAAGGCGTCGCTGTCGTCGCCGGAGGATCGGGTGGGCTGGGCAGCGCCGCCTGCGAAGCGTTGGCGCGCCAGGGCAGCGACGTCGCCGTTCTTTACTTTAGCAAGGACGCGGCGGCAGCAGCTGTCGTCGACAGATTGCAGGCGCTCGGCGTGAGGGCGCAGGCATGGAAGCTCGATCTTTGCGACAGCGCCCAGTGCGCAAATACGCTGACGGCGGTTGCGGAACGGTTCGGACGCATCCACACAGCGGTCTACGCGGCAGGCCCTGCGATCACCATAAACTACTTGAGTCGTATTCCGCCCGAGGAATTCAACAGGGTTCTGCAGGCGGATGTTCAGGCATGTTTCAATTTCGTTCACGCAGCATTGCCGCACGTGCGCAAGAATGGGGGCGCAATGATCGGGGTGACAACCGAACAACTCGATCGCGTCGATCTGCGTGGGGGGTTGTCGTCCGTTCCGAAAGCCGCCGTGGACAAGATGTTTCAGGTGATCGCCAAGGAAGAGGCCCGTTTCGGCGTTCGCGCGGCGACGCTGCGTGCCGGGTGGGTGGATGTCGGTCTGGGTACTGAAGCTTTGTCGAGCAAAATGTCTGAAGAGGCCCGCAAGGCGCTTTTTTCGTCGATCCCGCTCGGTCGAATGGGGCAGCCCTACGAAATTGGCGAATCGATAGCGTTCCTGGCTTCGCGCCGCGGAGCCTACATCACCGGCGTCTCATTGACGGTAAATGGGGGCCATCATCTCTGAACGAGACTCAATCGTCGGCGCCGTTTTCGAGAACCGGCGCTCCCAGCTTGGCCAGATTGTGTTTCATACGGGTCAAAATATCGAAAAGCTGGTCGCACTCGCCTTGGCTGATGCCACGCAACAGATCGTCCTTGAGCTGACTCTCAGCCGCATGCATTTGCTTGAACAAATGATCCGTGCGGGACGTGAGGTAAATGCGCTTTACTCTACGGTCGACCTTGTCAGCGCGGCGGACAACCCAGCCGCCGGCTTCGAGGCGGTCTATCAGGCCCCCAAGCGTGACTTTCCCGACATCCAGAAGCCCAGCGAGTTCCGTCTGCATCATGCCGTCATGCCGCGAAACATGGGCAAGAACCCACCATTGCGAACGTGTGACGCCCAGCGGCCGCATAAGGCGATCAAAAGCGTTTCGCCGCAATCTGGACACGTCGTGGATAAGAAAACCAAGTCTTGTGTAAGAGGACTCGCCGTGATTCGTGCGCGCTTCCGGCGATTTTCGAGGGGGACGTTTTGCATGAGTTTTGGCGCGTTCCACTTGCTGGGGCCGGGCTGGGGGCATTTTCTCGATCAATCCAATTGGTCCGTTCTTGCCATCTGACAAAATGTTGGCGTGGGCAAAGATAGTCAAGCAGTACGACGACGAGGCGGAAAATGATTAAGATCTATGGTAACAGGCGCTCGAGGGCTACACGCTGCATGTGGCTGCTAGAGGAAACCGGTACGCCCTATGAACTGATTCCAGTCGATCCCGGCAATGGAGACAACCGCGCGCCCTCCTATCTGGCGCTCAATCCGTCCGGAAAAGTGCCGGTTCTGGAGGCCGATGGGGTCGTCATGAGTGAGTCGCACGCCATAAATCTCTGGCTGGCGCAGCGTGCCGGCGGCGAGTTTTGGCCGGACGACGCCCAAACCAGGGGGCACATTCTGCAATGGACCCTCTGGACGGGTGCCGAACTTGAGCCTGTCACCTCAGGCATTCTCAGGGCGAAGCGTGCCGGAAGCGCAGAGGCGGATGGACTTATCGTTGAACTTCACGAGGCCGCAAAGGTGCTTATCGGCCTGGTCGAGATTCAACTTAAGGACGCCCCGTTCCTCGCTGGCGAAACGTTCAGCGTCGCCGATGTGAGCGTAGGATCCGTTGTGGCCTTTTTTCCGTTCTTCGGTATCGATCTCGGGCCGTTTCCGCAGACGTCTGCCTGGTTCGCGCGACTTCAGGGCCGGCCGGCATATCAGCGCGTTTTCGCCGCCGCTTGATCGGTCCCCCCTTGTGAAAATAGTAAGCATGCGTATTGTTTCACGGACCGTGTGAAAAATCGGTGCGTCCGGACCAAACCCGGACGTTCGAAATCGACCAGGGCGCGAGGAAACGAATTCGTTATGGTTGACAAGGTTGGCATTGTCCGTTTCGGCGCCTATTTGCCTCAACTCAGATTGCGGCGCGCCGCGGTCGCCGCTGCGAATGCGTGGGTCAATCCTGGTCTCAAGGGGGCGGCCAAAGGAGAGCGAGCCATTTGCGCGTGGGACGAGGATGTCGTCACCATGGCGGTGGAAGCCGCGCGGGACGCGCTTGGAGATTGTCCCCGCGAAAGAATTTCAGCCTGCATTCTCGCTTCGACGTCGGCGCCGTTCGCGGATCGCCTGAATGCCGGCCTGGTCGCGGGTGCATTGAATCTTTCTGAGACTGCACAGTCGTTCGACGTCAGCGGATCACTGCGCGCGGGAACGTCAGGCCTGATCGCTGCACTGGCGCTCGCCGGAGCCAATGACGCGCCTGTACTTCTGGCGGCTTCCGAGCGTCGCGCATCGAAGCCCGCGAGCCTTGCGGAAATGCAGAACGGCGACGCAGCGGCTGCGGTGGTGGTCGGGCGCAATCCGGTTGCCGCGCTGGTCGCGAGCCACACGATTACGCGGGACTTCGTAGATCACTTCCGCGCCGCCGGTCAGAAATATGACTATGGGTGGGAAGAGCGTTGGATTCGCGACGAAGGCTACATGAAGATCGTGCCGGCGGCGCTGGACGGCCTTTTCCGCAAGACAAACATCGTTCCCAAAGATGTGGCGCGGTTCATTCTTCCGACGACGCTCGGCAGCGTTGCAGCGGCTATCGCTCGCAAAGTAGGCGTCCCCGAGGCGGCCGTTGCGGGGGGGCTCAGCGAAAATTGCGGCTACTCAGGTGCGGCGCATGGCCTGCTCATGCTCGTTCAGGCGCTCGAGACCGCCAAAGCGGGCGATATCATCGCTGTCGCGAATTTCGCCAATGGCTGCGACGCTTTCCTGTTTGAGGTGACACCGGAAATCGAAAAGGCGCGTCCGCGCCGCGGTGTCTCCGGCTCCCTTTCGCGCGCGCGCGCAACCGATGACTATACGCGGTTTTTGTCCTTCACCGGCGAGATCAATGTCGATTGGGGAATGCGCGCGGAGTTCGGAAACAAATATTCGCTCACTGTCGAATATCGTACGGCGCACGACAACCTCGCGTTTCTGGGCGGGCGCGACAAGGCGACCGGCGTTGTCCAGTTTCCCAAGACGCCGGCCTCGGTGGCGCCGGGCGCGCGCGGTGTCGCCGAATATGAAGACGTGCCGCTGGCGGATGTCGGCGCGAAGGTTGTTTCGTTCACGGCGGATTGGCTCACCTATTACCCCAGCCCGCCGCTCCATTTCGGCCTGGTGCAATTCGACAACGGCGCCCGCATCTTGATGGAATTTGTAGACGTTCCGGAAAATTCGCTCAAGGTGGGTGTGGAACTTGAGATGTTGTTCCGGGTCAAGGAAATCGACACGGTCCGTGGCTATCGCCATTATTTCTGGAAGGCGACGCCGAAGGTGAAACATGAGGAGGCCTCGACATGACAACGGGTATCCGGGACAAAGTCGCGATCATCGGCATGGGATGCTCGCAGTTCGGCGAACGCTGGGACGTGGGCTCGGAAGAGCTGATGGTTGAAGCGTTCGAGGAGGCGTTGGCGGATGCCGGCGTCGACAAGGATCAAATCGAAGCTGCGTGGCTCGGTTCCGCCTGCGATCCCATCAATCTCGGAAACTCCGCTGTGCCGCTCGCCGTCGCGTTAAGGCTTTCAAACATTCCGGTGACGCGGGTGGAAAACATGTGCGCGACGGGAACTGAGGCATTGCGCGGTGCAGCCTATGCGGTCGCGTCGGGCGCATGCGAAATCGCGCTGGCGCTAGGCGTCGAAAAGCTGAAAGACACGGGGTATGGCGGTCTGCCGGTCCGCACCAAAGGCCTCTTCAACGACATGTGGATGCCTTATGGCTCGGCGCCGGGGACCTTTGCCCAGCTCGCTGGCGCCTACGCGTCGCGGCACGGCATCGAAATGTCCGACTTGAAGCGCGCGATGGCGCATGTGTCCTGGAAGAGCCATGAAAACGGCGCCAAAAACCCTAAGGCACATCTGCGCAAGGCCGTCTCGATGGAGGCGATTCTGAAAGCGCCGATGATCGCTGAGCCGCTCGGTCTCTTCGATTGTTGCGGCGTTTCGGATGGCGCGGCGGCGGCGATCGTGACGACGCCTGAAATCGCGGCCAGTCTCGGCAAGCGCGACCCCGTGACGATCAAGGCACTGCAGCTCTCCGTTTCGAACGGCAGCGAAGCCCATTACAAGGACTGGGACGGTTCATATGTCGTGAATACCCGCAAGGCGGCCGCGCGCGCTTACCGGGAAGCGGGCGTGGAAAACCCCCGCGACGAACTCAGCTTGATAGAAGTGCATGACTGCTTCTCAGTCACCGAATTGATCACGATGGAAGATCTGGGCATTTCGCCCGAAGGCGGGGCAATTGCGGATGTACTTGACGGTTTCTACGATGCAAACGGCAAAATTCCCTGCCAGATCGACGGAGGTCTTAAGTGCTTCGGACATCCCATCGGCGCCTCCGGCCTCAGGATGGCTTATGAGATGTATCTCCAGCTGGAGGGCCGTGCTCACGATCGGCAGAGACAGGATGTAAGACTGGGGCTGACGCATAATCTGGGCGGTACGCCATCAAGCAATGTGGCCTGCGTCGCCATATTCGGCCGCCAAAACGCCTGACGAACACGAAATCCCCCGAGGGAATAAGCATGGCCGGACTTTGGTACGAAGAATTCGAGATCGGACACGTTTTCATACATGAAATACGCCGCACGGTGACGGAGACAGACAACATCCTGATCACCACGCTCACGCACAATCCTGCTGCGATCCATCTCGATGCGGAATATTGCAAAACAACGCCTTTCGGCCGCCCGCTCGTAAACAGCGCGTGGACGCTTGCTTTCATGACCGGCGTCACCGTCGGCGATACGACGCTCGGCACGACCATCGGTAATCTCGGTTGGGATGAAGTCCGTTTTCCGAAGCCCGTTTTTGTCGGCGATACGTTGCGCGCGGAGACGACTGTGATGGAGAAGCGCGAGAGCAAATCGCGTGCTGATTCGGGCATCGTCGTCTTCAGGCACGTCTGTTTCAATCAGCGCGATGAAATGGTTGCGAGTTGTCTGCGCACCGGCCTTATGTACAAGAAACCCGCAGAGAAATGACAACGCGTTCCATGCTGTTCGTGCCTGGCGACAGCGAGAAGAAGCTCGCCAAGGCTGCGGGCGGCCACGCCGATGCGTTGGTCCTCGATATCGAAGACTCTGTCGCCCCGGAGCGCAAAGCCGTCGCGCGGGAAACGGTGCGCGCATATCTGCTATCGCAGTCCGACGCACGACAGCAAAAACTCTGGGTACGGATCAACCCGCTTGATACGCCCGAGGCACTTTACGATGTCGCAGCCGTCGTTGCAGGACGTCCCGACGCCATTTTATTGCCCAAAGCCTCAGGCGCCTGCGATGTCGAGCGGCTCGACCGCTATTTGAGCTCGTTGGAAGTTCGCGAAGGCGCACCTCTTGGAGAGATAAAGGTCGTCGTCGTGGCAACCGAGACGGGTGCCGCCATGTTCGGTCTTGGCACTTATTCAAAGACGACGCCGCGTCTTCTGGGGCTGACTTGGGGCGCGGAAGATCTTTCAGCCGCCGCAGGTGCCGCATCGAACAGCGACGAGCACGGCGAACTCACATTGCTTTACAGAATGGCGCGCGGGATGTGCCTTGCCGCCGCCGCGGCTGCCGATGTGGAAGCGGTCGATACGGCCTACATGAAAATCTCGGACACGGAAGGACTGCGGCGGGTTTGCAACGAGGCGCGCCGCGACGGCTTCCGCAGCAAGATGGCGATCCATCCCGACCAGGTCGCCATCATCAATGAGTCGTTTTCGCCTAGCGAGGCGGAAGTGGAGTGGGCGCGCGAAGTCTGTGATCTCTTCGCCGCCAATCCCGGCGCCGGCACGTTGAAGCTCGATGGCCGCATGCTTGACATTCCTCACCTCAAACAGGCGCGGCGTGTGCTCGCGTTGCACGAGCAATTGTCGCAAATATCGAGGCACTGACATGAATTTCGAGTTAACGCCCGAACTGGAAGCCATCCGCGAAAATGTCGAGAAGATTTGCGCGCGATTTCCGGACGAATATTGGCTGAAATGCGATGGGGACGCCCGGTTTCCGCGGGAATTTCACCGCGCGATGGCGGAAGCCGGCTTTCTCGGAATCACCATGCCGGAAGAATATGGCGGTTCGAATCTAGGCGTCCTGGCCGCGACAGTGATGATGAACACAGTGGCGAAAGGTCCCGGCACTTATGCGGCGTGCTCCGCCATTCACATCAATTTGTTCGGCCCGCATCCCATCGTCGTGTTCGGCACGCCGGAGCAAAAAGAGCGGTGGCTGACGCCGCTGATTAGAGGCGAGGAACAAACCTGTTTTGGCGTGACGGAACCGGATGCCGGGCTGGATACGACCCATATCAAGACGCGGGCCGAGCGCACGACAGGCGGCTATGTCGTAACCGGACGGAAGGTTTGGACGTCGACGGCGCAAGTCGCCCACAAGATCCTCCTCCTCACGCGGACGACGCCGATAGAAGAGTGCAAAAAGCCATCTGATGGCATGACACTGTTTTACACAGACCTCGACCGTACGAAGGTGGAAGTCAAACGCATCGAGAAAATGGGGCGGGCGGCAGTCGATTCCAACACGGTGTTCATAGACGGTCTCTTCATTCGCGAGGAGGATCGGGTGGGCGAAGAAGGCAAGGGATTCGGCTACCTCCTTCACAGTCTCAATCCAGAGCGTATTCTTGTGGGTGCCGATGCGGTGGGCGTCGGTCAGCGGGCGCTCGACAAAGCTGCGCAATATGCGCGGGAACGGGTCGTGTTCGGTCGTCCGATCGGGCAGAATCAGGCAATCGCACATCCTCTGGCGGAAGTGTGGGCCGAGCTTGAGGCCGCGTACACGATGTGCCTGAAGGCCGGATGGCTTTACGACAATGGAAAGCCCTGCGGCCCGGAAGCCAATGCCGCCAAATTGCTGGGTGGGCGAGCCGGGCATAAGGCCGCTGAACGTGCCGTTCTCACGCATGGCGGAATGGGATACGCGAAGGAGTATCACGTCGAACGTTATTATCGCGAAGCCATTCTGCCGCGTATCGCGCCTGTGAGCGAAGAATTGATCCTCTGCCACATCGCGGAGAGAGTCCTGGGCCTGCCGAAATCATATTAACGCGGCGGCATAGTTGTCTTTGAAGCAGTCGTAGACCAGATCTACGACTGCTCACCTGTTTGTCCAGCGCCGGCAATAAAGCGAATTCCGCTGTCCTCCAGCTGCGCGCTGCGCGCGGCTTTGCCCTGAATTCTCCGCGTGCGCCCCTTGAGCCACTTGCGCATCGCCCCGATGGTCCAGTATTTTAAGGTGACTGACAATATGCATGCGTACTTAAAAAAGCGCATGAACGAATCGCGGGATTTCACAAAATGGGCGTGCTTGAGGGCAAAGTCGTCATTGTTACCGGCGGCGGTCGGGGCGTCGGACGAGGCATTGCGTTGGAAGCGGCGCGCGAGGGCGCCAAAATCGTCGTGAATGACCTTGGAGGAGCGCCCGGCGGCGGGGGCAGCGATGCCGACCCCGCACAGGAGGTGGCCGACGAGATCAGGCGAGCGGGTGGAGAGGCCGTCGCGAATAGCGACAGCGTTGCAGGCTGGGAATCGGCCCACCGGATCATCCAGTCCGCGATCGACGCATTCGGTCGTGTCGATTGCGTCGTCAATAATGCCGGAATTCTGAGAGATGTCATTTTTCATAAAATGACTGAGGAGGATTTCGATCTTGTTTTGGACGTGAATTTGCGCGGAGCATTCTTCGTCAGCCGCGCTGCAGCGCCGCACTTCAAAGAGCAGAAGAGTGGCGCCTTTGTGCATATGACGTCCACGTCCGGCCTCATTGGGAATATGGGGCAGGCGAACTATTGCGCGTCCAAAATGGGCATTGTCGGTCTTTCAAAGGCCATCGCGATGGATATGCAGCGCTTTCACGTGACATCGAATTGCATCGCGCCCTTCGCCTGGACGCGTATGGTCGGCACGATCCCCACGGACACGCCGGAGCAGCAGAAGCGCGTCGAGGGGCTCAAAAAGATGGTTCCGGAAAGAATTGCGCCGTTCACGGTCGCGCTCTTGAGCGACGCCGGGCGTGCTGCAGTCAACGGGCAGATTTTCGGCGTCAGAAACAACGAGATTTTCTTTTTCAGTCAGAGCAGGCCCGTTCGAACAGCGCATACCGACGCTGGCTGGACCCCAGAAACGGTCATCGAGCGTGTGTTCCCAATGCTCAAACCCTCCTTCTATCCGCTCGAAAAATCGGGCGATATTTTTTCGTGGGCTCCTGTCTGAGCCTAGGAAAGAGCGATGCCATTCACGCGCGATTATCTGACGGCCTATGCGTTTCCCGAAACGCGGCAGTCGTATAGCGAGCGCGATGCGATCCTTTATGCATTGGGGCTGGGCATCGGCGATTGTCCGACCGATCGTGCGCAACTTCGTTTCACCTACGAAAAGGATCTCGATGTCCTGCCCACGATGGCGGTGGTCTTGGCCCATCCCGGCTTCTGGGCAGGCAACAGCGAATTGGGAATCGACTGGACGAAAATGCTCCATGGCGAACAGGGCTTAAGCCTCTTTCGCTCGCTTCCCTGCCGCGGGGATGTGGTGGGGCGGTCCCGAATTTGCGATGTGGTGGATCGTGGCGAGGAAAAAGGCGCTTTGCTTTACTACGAGCGCGACATTGTTGACGCGAGCAGTGGCGAATTGATTGCCACATCGCGTCAAACGCTGGTGTGCCGCGGTAATGGTGGGTTCAGCGATGAAGAGTCAACGCCTCCACCAGAGCTTCACGCAGTCCCAACGCGAGCGCCGGATCATGTTCGCGAACTGAAAACATTGCCGCAAATGGCGCTTCTCTATCGGCTTTCGGGCGACTTGAACCCCCTGCATGCCGATCCGGACGTGGCGACAAAGGCCGGATTTGAACGCCCCATCCTGCATGGGTTGGCGACATATGGAATCGGCGGCCGCGTCATTCTCGACAATGTTTGTGGGAGCGACCCGGCGCGGCTAAAATCCTTCGATGTCCGCTTTACGGCGCCCGTCTTTCCCGGTGAGACAATTCGCACGGAGTTGTGGGTGGACGGCAATATCGTATCCCTGCGCTCAGAGGCGGTCGGTCGCGGGAAAATCATAATGGATAATGGTCGGGCCGAGATTGCGCCGGTTCCCTGAATTGGTGCGAGGGAGGATTTCGGAAAGCGATAGCAACGCGGCACAACGGGAGAGGCAATATGCGGAAGGCCGACAAAGTCATCATCACCTGCGCCGTGACGGGTTCAATCCATACGCCGACGATGTCGGACGCGCTGCCGATCACACCCGCCGAAATCGCCGAGCAATCGGTCGCCGCCGCCGAGGCGGGGGCAGCGATTATTCATCTGCACGCGCGCGATCCCCAGGATGGACGGCCGGCCGCGAGCGCGGACCTGTTTATGGAATTCCTGCCGCGGATCAAGCAGCAATCCGGCGTCGTGCTGAATATCACGACAGGCGGTGGTCTCGGCATGTCTCTCGACCAGCGCCTCGAAGCGGCGCGCCGAGCCAGTCCGGAAGTGACATCGCTGAACATGGGTTCCATGAATTTCGGGATTTTTGGCGCCGCGGAAAAAATCGAACACTTCAAGTATGCCTGGGAGCGGCCCTATCTCGAAAACACGCGCGATTTTATCCTGAAAAACACATTCGCGGACATCGAAACGGTTATAAAGGATCTGGGGCATGGCCATGGCGTGAAATTCGAGTTCGAATGTTACGATGTGGGCCACCTGTACAATCTGGCTCATTTCGTGGATCGCGGTCTGCTTGAACCGCCTTTCCTCGTGCAATGCATTTTCGGTATTCTTGGCGGCATCGGCGCCGATCCCGAAAATTTGAGTCATATGAAACTCATCGCCGACAAACTTTTCGGCGATGACTACTTCTTGTCTGTTCTGGCGGCCGGCCGTCATCAGATGAAATTCGTCACGCAGAGCGCGCTCTTGGGGGGCAATGTGCGCGTCGGTCTCGAGGACAGCCTCTATCTCGGCAAGGGACAGATGGCCAGAAACAATGCCGAGCAAGTCGCCAAAATCAGGCGCATTCTCGAAGAACTTTCGCTGGAGGTCGCGACACCGGACGATGCGCGGCAAATGCTGAAGCTCAAAGGTGGCCACAATGTCGGCTTCTGATTTCTGAGGCCCACCCATGCATCCCAGAATCCATGCGGCAGCCACGCCCTCGAAGCTGGCCATCATCATGGCCGGCAGCGGACGAAGCGAGACTTATGGCGAGCTGGTTTCCCGTTCGAACCAGTTTGCGCGTGTCTTGCGCATGTGTGGGCTGAAGACAGGCGACGGTGTCGCCGTATTGCTTGAAAATCAGGTCCGCTTTTACGAGTCCGTCTGGGCGGCGCTGAACAACGGGTATTACCTGACGACACTCAGCACGCATCTGACACCGCCGGAACTGGCACATATCCTCAACGACAGTGAAGCGAAAATTCTGGTCACCTCGTTTGTCTTTTCAGACAAAGTGGCGGCGTTGCAGCCGCTGGTCCCTGATCTGACGCACATCTTCATGATGGATGGCGTGATCGCGGGCACGCGATCCTATGAGCATGCGCTGGTGGGGCAGGACGTTTCGCTTCTTCCGGGCGAGACCCAAGGCAATTTTCTGCTTTATTCGTCGGGAACGACCGGATTTCCGAAAGGCATCAAGCCGGCGCTTACGGGTTTGCCGCCGGGAGAGTTGACGGGAATCGTCAAGACGCTCGTTCCCACCTACGCCTTCAACGAAGACATGATCTATCTCTCGCCGGCGCCGCTCTATCATGCGGCGCCGCTGAAATGGAACTTCACGGTTCAGGCGCTCGGCGGAACGAGCATCATCATGGAGCAATTCGACGCCGAAGCGACGTTGGCGGCTATCGAGCGCTTCCGCGTCACGCATGCGCAGTTCGTGCCGACCATGTTCGTGCGCATGCTCAAATTGCCCGAAGATGTTCGCAAGAAATATGACGTGAGTTCGCTCAGGCGCGTCATACATGCTGCGGCGCCGTGTCCAGTCGATGTGAAGGAACGGATGATCGCGTGGTGGGGGCCGATCATCGAAGAATATTATGCAGGCACCGAAAGCAACGGCCTGTGCACCATCACCGCACAGGAGTGGATGGAGCGGAAAGGTTCGGTCGGCCGCTCAGTCCGCGGATCGCTTCACATCATGGATGAAACGGGCGAGCGCGAATTGCCCGTAGGTGAGGCGGGCATCATCTATTTCGAAGGCGGGACGCCTTTTGAATATCACAAGGATCCGGAAAAGACGGCGAAAACCCGCAACAGCCGAGGCTGGACCGCGATCGGCGATATCGGATTTGTCGATAACGAGGGCTACCTTTTTCTTACGGATCGTAAAGACAACGTTATCATCTCCGGCGGCGTGAATATCTATCCGCAGGAAGCCGAAAACTTGCTCATGGCGCACCCAAAAGTGCTGGATGTTGCGGTCATCGGCGTGCCGAATTCCGAATTCGGTGAGGAAGTGAAAGCCCTGGTTCAGCCTGTGGACGGCAACGCTCCTTCGCAGGATTTGGCGGACGAATTGCGGGCTTGGCTGGGCGATCGGTTGGCGCACTACAAACAGCCGCGTTCCTATGATTTTGTGGACTCGCTGCCGCGGCTGCCCACCGGCAAGCTCTTAAAGCGAGTCTTGCGCGATCGCTATTGGCAGGGCGCCGAACGCCCGGGCTTGACGATCGCAGAACGTCTCTCTTCGAAACTTCCACATGAGGAACCGTCCCGATGAACCAGGATGTGTTGACCGCTATCGAAAACGGCGTCGCAAGAATCACTATCAATCGCCCGCAGGCGCGCAATGCGATGACGGCCGCCGTCATTCAGGAGATGCTGGAATTCTGCCGTCGCATCGAAAACGATTCTGCTGTTCGTTGTCTCTCGATAACGGGCGCCGGCGAACATTTTATGGCCGGCGGCGATGTCAAGGGGTTCATGGATGTCGTCGATCGGCCGGGCGAAGAATTGCGGTCGAATTTCGAGCAGCGTTCGCTCGATGCTGCACCGCTCTGGATCATTCTTGAGCGGATGCCCCAACCCGTCGTTTGCAGCGTGCGCGGATTTTCGGCGGGTGCGGCCTTGTCCTTCGTAGCGGGTGCGGACCTTACAATCGCCTCGGACAACGCCAAATTCCTGTTGGCCCATGTGGGCCTGGGGCTATCGCCCGACGCCGCCACGACCTACCACCTGCCGCGCGCCGTGGGCGTCAAGCAGGCGAAGCAATTGGCGTTCTTCGGGGATCGCATCGATGCGCAGGAGGCGCTTCGCATCGGCCTTGTGAACTGGGTCGTGCCGGATGCGGAGCTTGAAGCGAAAACGGAAGAAATTCTGGGTCGCCTGGCGCATGCACCGTCGGTTTCCATCGCCCAATCGAAGCGGCTGATGAACCGATCGCTGGGTGTGACAATTTCCGAGCAGCTCACGGCGGAGGGGATCTCCCTGGGCCATTGCGCCGCGTCCGACGACATCAAGGAAGGCGTCCGCGCCTTTGTTGAAAAACGTAAGCCGCAATTCCTTGGCCACTGAGGAGATGACGATGAACCCCGAGAAAATCGTTCGCGACTTCGGCCGCCTGTGGGAACGAAAGGACGTCGAAGGCATCGTCCAGGCGATGACGGAAGATTGCGTCTACGCCAATGTTCCCATACCGGCGATGCGCGGCCATGACGAGGTCCGCAAGTTCATCACGCCAAATCTGATGAAAGCGGATGCGGTCGAGTTCAAATTCCTGGCGATCGCCACCGCTTCGGACGGCTGCACGGTGATGAGCGAGCGGGTGGACGCCTTCGTCTTCGGCGGCAAGCGCATCGCGATCCCCCTGATGGGCATATTTGTGCTTGACGGCAAAAAGATCGCCGAATGGCGTGACTATGCCGACATCGGCACATTCGTCCGCGACATGCAGGCGATCGGGCAGATGCCGGGGCCGGGGATCGCCTAACTGGCTCTGCGGCTGCCGCGCGGTACATCAGCAAATTTTTTCCCCGCGTGCGCAAGTTCGACCAATAACGGTGCGGGCTCCCAATAGAGCGCGCCCAGCGTGTCGCGGAAGCGCTCGATCTTCGCCAATACTTTGTCCGTTCCAAGCGTATCGGCCCAGAACATCGGGCCGCCGCGATGACGCGGGAAGCCGTAACCGTTGCAATAGACGACATCTATGTCCGAAGCGCCCAACGCAATCCCTTCCGCAATGATGCGTGCGCCCTCATTGACCAGCGGCAACATGCAGCGATCTACGATTTCCTCATCCGTAATCGCGCGCTGCACCACACCAAGCCGTTTGGCCTCTTCCGCGATCAGCGCCTCGACTTCGGGATCGGGCAGGGGCACGCGCGAGCCCGCTTCATATCGGTAGAGTCCTTTGCCAGTCTTGAGTCCGAAGCGCCCCATAGCGACCAGCCGGTCCGCCACGGCGCCGAGTCGCGGATCGTCGGGCAGCTTGCCTTCCGCCCGCATGCGTTTGCGGCCCGCCGCGCCAATGTCCAGTCCCGCCATATCGCCCATCGCATGGACACCCATGGCCATGCCGAAATCCATGAGGGCCTTGTCCACTTGCTGTGGAGCGGCACCTTCAAGGACGAGCAATTCCGCCTCGCGGCGATAACCGCGCAGCATGCGATTGCCGATGAAACCGTCGCAGACACCGGAGACGACCCCGATCTTGCCCATCCGTTTGCACACCGCCATGGCCGTCGCCAGGACTTCCGGAGAGGTGTTCTTGCCGCGCACCACCTCAACCAGCCGCATGATGTTGGCGGGGCTGAAGAAATGCATGCCAACGACGTCGTGGGCGCGTCCGCTCGCCTCGGCGATCCGGTTGACATCGAGGGCGGATGTATTTGTCGCCAGGACAGCGCTTGATTTGGTGAGATGTCCCAGGTGGCCAAAGAGTTGTTGCTTGACCTGCATGTCCTCAAACACGCATTCGACCGTGAGGTCGGCGTTTGCCGCGTCCTCCACATTCAGACTGCGGTTGAACAGGGACAGGCGCACGTCGCGGTCTTTAGCGTTCATCCGTCCGCGCGCGACCTGCCCGTCATAGGCCGCCACAATGTTTTTCCACCCGCGCTCCAGGGCCGTCTCGGTCGTCTCGACGAGCGTGACGGGCAACCCGGCATTAGCCAGTGACATCGCGACACCTGCGCCCATCGTGCCCGCGCCGATCACGCAGGCGGTGGCAACGTTGCGCATAGGTGTATCCTTGGGAAGATCTGGTATTTTGGCGACTTCGCGTTCGGCTGCGAACAGATGGCGCATCGCGGCGGCTTCCGTCGAATTGCGCACCGCCATGAAGAGCCTGCGTTCTTCCGCCAGCCCGTCTTCGAAGCTCCGATTTGTCGCGGCCTCCAGCGCATCGACCGCCGCCGCGGCGGCCGGCAGGCCGCGTGTATCTTTCAGGGCCTTTTTGCGCCTTTCCGAGAAGGAATATCCATCCGGGACCTCGACGTGCCTGGCGCTGAGACGGCGTAGCGGCGCATTTTCGGCCACCAGCCGCTTCGCATATGCAACCGCGCCGGTGACGGTGTCGCCCTCGATGATTTCATCGACGATGCCCAGCTGTTTTGCCTTTGCGGCGCTGATCGGGTCGCCGGACAGGATCATGTCGCTGGCCTGCTCAAGCCCTATCAGGCGCGGCAGACGCTGCGTTCCGCCCCCGCCGGGAAACAGCCCCAATTTGATCTCCGGCAGACCGACCTTTGCCGTAGACGTTGCACAGCGATAATCGAATACGAGCGCCGTCTCGAGCCCCCCGCCGAGCGCCTGACCGTGAATGGCGGCGACCGTGAGCTTCCTGCTTTTGTCGAGAGCGTCCATAGCCACCGCCATGATGGGATCTTTTGGCGGGCTGCCGAATTCGCGCACATCCGCGCCTGCGCTGAACGTCGACCCTGCGCAGGTCAGCACAATGGCTTTAACCTCGGCATCGGCCTCGAGAAGCGGCAAATGCTCGAGCAGGCCGACACGGACCGAATGGGATAGAGCGTTGACGGGGGGATTGTCGATGGTGACGATCGCGATCTCGCCGCGACGTTCGACATGAACGGTCTGTTCCATGGTTTTTTCGACTCCCTCTCCCGGTAACCCAATTTTCTTGACGCGGCGCAGGATGTAAATATACCTCATATGGCTGACTATACGGAAGCGAACAAATATTATGATCGAACGGTCGCTTTTCGCCGAGGAACATGAAGTTTTTCGCGCCTCGGTTCGCAAATTCGTGGAACAGGAACTGGTTCCCCATCACGAGAGATGGGAAGAAGCGGGCCTGGTCGATCGCGAGGCGTGGCGCAAGGCGGGGGAGGCCGGGATTCTGTGCTGCGACACGGCCGAGGAATATGGCGGGCCGGGCGCGGATTTTCTCTACAATGTCGTGGTGATCGAAGAGCTCGCCCGGGCGGCCATCACCGGACCGGGATTTATGGTCCATTCCGACATGATGGCGACCTATATCGCCTCGTTCGGCAGCGAGGACCAGAAAAAGAAATGGCTTCCGAAGATGGTGAGCGCGGAGGTGATCGGCGCGCTGGCCATGACGGAGCCGGGCGCGGGCAGCGACCTCAAGGCCATCCGCACCACCGCGATACGCGACGGTGACGACTATGTGATCAACGGCCAGAAAGTCTATATTTCGAACGGACAGAATTGCGATCTTCTCGTGGTCGCCTGCAAGACCGACCCGGCCGCTGGCGCGAAAGGTGTGAGCCTCATTCTGGTTGAGGCCGCAACACCCGGATTCAAGCGCGGCAAGAATCTGAAAAAGCTGGGTCTGAAGGCCCAGGACACGTCAGAGCTCTTTTTCGACGATGTGCGTGTGCCTGTTTCGAACCGGCTCGGCGACGAAAATCGCGGCTTTGCGATGTTGATGACCAAGCTGGCGCGCGAACGTCTGACCCAGGCCGTTCGCTCGATTGTCGTGGCGGAGCAGGCGATCCGGTGGACCGTCGATTACACCAAGGAGCGCAAGGCGTTCGGACAGACAATCGGCGACTTCCAGAATACGCGCTTCAAGCTCGCCGAACTCGCAACACAGACGGCGGCCGGCCGTACGTTTGTCGACCAATGCATCGCGCTTTATCTCAAAGACAAGCTCGATCCCGTCGATGCGGCGATGGCGAAACTCTATGCGACCGATCTTCACGTCAAGACGGTCGATGAATGCCTGCAATTCTTCGGCGGCTATGGCTACATGCTCGAATATCCGATCGCCCGCGCCTATATCGATGGCCGCATCGTTCGCATCGCTGGAGGTGCCGCGGAAATCATGAAGCAGATCATCGGTCAGCGTCTGTTCGACAATCGATAAGACAACGGAGACAAATGTGGGGCAATTCATCGGGACGGAGCGTTCTGGTCGGCTCTTTGTCATCACGCTCAATCGCCCGGAGGTGCTCAACGCGTTGCACGCGTCCGCCTGTTTCGAATTGTCGGCGGCACTCGACGATTTCGTGGCAGATCCGGATTTGTGGGTGGCGATTATCACCGGCGCGGGACGCGCGTTCTGCTCCGGGCATGATCTGGTAGCAGCGCCCGATGAGGACATGCCGGCGACTGGGTGGGCTGGAATCTCCGAGCGCCAGGACATCGACAAGCCGATCATCGCGGCGCTGAACGGCTCCGCCTATGGCGGCGGGCTCGAGATCGCTTTGGCATGCGATATTATCGTCGCGGCCGAAAATGCAACTTTGGGTCTCACAGAAGCGCGGTGGAGCGCTGTCGCGCTGGGGGGCGGAATCCAGCGCCTCCAGCTCCGCATCCCGCGCAATATCGCCAATGCCATGCTGATGGCGGGCCGTACATTGAGCGCCGCCGAGGCGCAACGCTGGGGACTGGTCAACGAGATCGTTCCCGCGGCGGACGTAATGAACGCCGCGCGGCGATGGGCCGATGACATTCTGGCTTGCGCGCCGATTGCCGTCCGATATACCAAGCGGCTTGCGCGCGAAGCCGTTGAGAATGAAACCTTCACCCGGCGCATGGGCGAGCGTCGACAGGAAGTTGCGGAAGCGATTTTCCGCACCGACGATGTCAAAGAAGGAATTGCCGCCTTTCGCGAAAAGCGAAAACCCTCATGGCAGGGCAGATAGATCCGCAAGTCCGTCGCCCCTTTTGGAAAGCGGTATACGCCTGAATTCAGCTGTCGCTGGCCGTTGCGCGTGGACTGGATACGTGTTCATGCGTAATGAGCCATTGGCCGCCTTCGCGCACCCACACGAGGCTCACCCGTCCATCCTTGTCGAACGTCTCGCCCGCCACGGAGCGGCCGTGGACGTGAAAGGAAACGCTCGCCCAGGCCGCGTCGCCGCGGCGAAACACACGCAGATCGTCATAGTAGATAAAGCTAAAGTGAGCGTATTTGTTCATGATGCGATACCAGCCCGCCGCATAGGCCTGCCAGCCGATATAGCCGCCATTCGGCGGGGCCAGATCGTAGGCGGTGAAATTCTCGTCCTGCTTGTAGAGCGGACTTACCGCTTCCCGGTCGAACGGGCCGTCACCATAATCGAGCGCCCGGCGATAGGTTTCCATCAACCCCAGCAGGGTATCCATTTCGGGGTCGGATATGTCGTTGGGACCTAAATTTTGTGTCACTGGTATTCCTCCCTGTTCGGTCCGCAAACGGCCGGATTGAGGCGCCAAAACGAAGGGTTGCTTGGGGCCGCAAAAATCGTATGCTAGCTTACTAATATGAGCCTGTCGCCGGCCGGAACGACGATTTGAAAGCGTCGAACGGGCGGCGGGCTAGACCGGAAACAGTGCAGGAAATGACCGACAAATCGTCACTTGGTGCGTCGAGGCGCCTGTCAGGCGCAGTTGCCGTCGTAACCGGCGCCGCCCGCGGGCTTGGCATCGAACTGGTTCGCCATCTCGCGACCGAGGGCGCAAAAATCCTGGCTTCGGACATCAATGAGGAAGGTCTGGCGCAAACCGTCGCCATGGCCCGAGCGGCCGACGCGCCGGATGCAGCGTTCGTCGTTGCCGATCTGAGTCTGGAGGCTGGCGCCGACCGGTTAATCGATGCCGCAATGACGCGCTGGGGTAAGATAGACATCCTCGTGAACAATGCCGGCGGAGGCGTCATCCGTCCATTTCTGCAGCATACGGCCGAAACGCTCAAGGCAACCATAGACCGCAACCTATGGACCACCATCTGGTGCTGCCGCGCGGCGCTGCCGCATATGGTCAAGGCGGGATATGGCCGCATCATCAATCTCGGCGCCGAGAGCGTACGCAACGGTTTGGATAGCCATGCCGGCTACAACGCTGCAAAAGGCGGCGTGCATGGGATCACGACGGGTCTGGCGCGCGAATTCGCGCTGAATGGCATCACCGTCAACACGGTGGCGCCATCGGGCCTGCTCACACCTGAAATCCGGGAGATGTTCAATCCGGAAAGTCCCGTCTATCAAAAGCACGTCATCGGCAATATCAACGAGATGGCCAAGTCCATTCCGATGCACCGGTTTGCCGAGATGCATGAAGTCGCCGCGATGGTGACGTTTCTGGCGCTGCCGGATGCGAGCTTCGTGACCGGCCAGGTTATCAGCGTCAATGGCGGCAGCTCCATGTTGTGAGCGCTGCGAGGCACCCGAAATGATCGTCATCGACACGCATGCCCATCTTGTCCCGCAATCCTTTCCGGATGTGCCGGAAGGCGTTGATGCGCTTGGCTGGCCCCAAATGGTGCCGCTCGACGATGGGCGCGCCCGCATGTTGATCGACGGCAAGGAGTTCCGCGTCTTCGAACCGGCCTATTGGGACGTTCCTGGCCGCATCGCGTTCATGGATCGCGAAGGAATTTCGCTCCAGGTTTTGTCGCCATTGCCGGAGCTTCTGGGTTACTGGCTCGACCCGTCGACCACGGCTGCTCTGGCAGCGCATACAAACCGGACTATCGCGGACGCCGTGGCGGGTGCGCCAGAAAGGTTGGCGGGTCTCGGCATGCTGCCGCTCCAAGATGTGGATCGTTCGCTCGATATGCTGCGTGAGGCGCATCGACTGGGTCTACGTGGGTTCCTCGTCGCGTCGAACATCAATGGTACGTCGATCGCGGATATGCGGTTCGATCCGATTTTCAAGGAACTGGCGCGTCTGGACATGGTGTTTCTCGTCCATGGTTATCGGCCAGCCGGCACCGAACGCCTGCTCGGCTCGCCTTTGCTCGCGCCCATCGTGGGCGTGCCGCAGGATTGCGCGCTCGCCATCGCTTCTTTCATCGCCACCGATGTCTTCAGCCGGCATCCCGGCCTCAAGCTTGGCTTCGCGCATGGCGGCGGCGCTTTCGGCGCGGTTCTGGACCGGTTCAATCATGTCTGGCGCGAGTTTCCCGCGCTGCAAAAAACCATTCCGGTATCGCCGCGCGAATATGTTAAACAATTCTACTTCGACACCGTGACGTTCAGCGTTCCCTATCTTACCTATCTGATCGAAGCGTTCGGCGCGGACGCGCTGATGGCCGGGACCGACGGGCCGACGCCCATCGGACAAACGGGGCTGGAGGCGTTCGTCACGGCGGCTTCCGGCGGCAATGGCGCTGTCGTCGACAAAATCCTTTGGCGCAACGCGGCGCGGTTTCTCGGTTTGAAACAGCTGGCGGGACAAACGCTCGCAGCCGCCTGATAGCGTATCGCAATGCGCGCGGGCGATGGTCTCGCGCGAAGGACATCGAGGTTCGTTATGACGAAGACCGCGGTTCAACTCGACGACAAATTCACCCAGGACGATGGGCGGGTTTATCTCACGTCGATGCAGGCGCTGGTCCGTCTGCCGATGGTGCAACGCCGGCGCGATGTCGCTGCAGGCCTGAACACGGCGGGCTATATTTCCGGCTATCGCGGGTCGCCGATCGGGACCTATGACGGCGCCCTGTGGGCGGCAGGCAAGCTCCTGAAAGAGCACCACATTGAATTTCTGCCGGGCGTGAACGAGGAACTCGCCGCTGCATCGATTCGCGGCGCGCAGGAAATGGAGTGGTTCGACGGCCCGAAATATGATGGCGTTTTTTCGATCTGGTACGGCAAAGGCTTGGGCGTTGACCGTGCGATCGAAGCCCTGAAAATGGCGAATTTCGAAGGCGCTGCGAAAAACGGCGGCGTGCTCGTGGTTGTCGGCGACGATCATGGCGGAAAATCGTCTGCGACCGCGCATCAATCGGAACAGGCGTTCATCTCCGCGATGATTCCGATTCTCTATCCTGCGAACACGCAGGAGATTCTGGATTACGGCATCTATGGCTGGGCAATGTCGCGCTATTCCGGCGCGTGGGTGGCGCTGAAGGCGACCAACGATACGCTGGAAGTCACGGCTTCGGTCTATGCCGATCCCCATCGCGTCAAGATCGTCACGCCGACAGATTTCGAGTTGCCGCCGGGCGGGTTGAACCTGCGGCGCAACGATTTTCCGTTGCCGCAGGAAGACCGGCTCGTCAATTTGCGCCTACCCGCCGCGCAGGCTTTCGCGCGTGCCAACGGCATCGATCGCGTGATCGTCGATGGTGACCGCCGGGAATTGGGCATCGTTACGGCCGGCAAGGCCTATCTCGATGTGCGCCAGGCCTTGAGCGATCTCGGCATCGACGATGCGCGCGCCGCGGCGCTTGGAATCCGTCTCTACAAAATCGGCTTGACCTGGCCGATCGAGCCGCAGGGCCTCGTGACCTTCGCGCGCGGCCATCGCGAACTTCTCGTGGTGGAAGAAAAGCGCGAAGTGATGGAAGATCAGTTGGCGCGCATTCTCTATCCATTGCCGGCCTTGGAGCGTCCTGCCATTACCGGCAAGAAAGACGATGCGGGCCGCACGCTGCTGCCCGCGAACGGCGAATTGAATGCCGCCCTCATTCGCGAAGCGATCATGACGCGATTGCGCGCACTCGGCATCGCGGACGCGGCACTCGAAGAACGCATCGCGCGCATCAAGGCCGGTTATGAAAAGGGCGTATCTGCTGCCACCGGATCGAACGTGATTCGCACTGCCTATTTCTGCTCAGGCTGTCCGCACAACACCTCGACGCGCGTGCCCGAAGGCAGCCTCGCGTTTCAGGGCGTGGGCTGTCATGCACTGGCCGCCTATTTCATGCCGGACAGGCCGCACGCATGGACCGTGCAGATGGGCGGCGAAGGAGCGCTTTGGCTGGGCCTCGCGCCGTTCACCAGCGTCGAACACACGTTTCAGAATCTTGGTGACGGCACCTATTTTCATTCCGGCATCCTCGCGGTGCGCGCTTCCGTCGCCGCAAAACGCAACATCACCTACAAGCTGCTCTATAACGACGCGATCGCGATGACGGGCGGGCAACCGCTGGAAGGCGAGATGACGGTGCTGATGCTGGCCCAGCAGCTTTATTGGGAAGGCGTCAAGCCGATCACCGTCGTCACCGACGAGCCCGAGAAATATCCTGAGGGAACTGTCTGGCCGCCTGGAACGGTGATCCGCCACCGCGATGAGCTCGACGCCGTTCAGAAGGAAATGCGCGAGATCAAGGGCGTCACATCGATCATCTACGACCAGACCTGCGCGGCCGAAAAACGCCGGCGGCGCAAGCGGGGCAAATTCCCGGATCCGAACAAGCGGGTCTTCATCAACCAGGATGTTTGCGAGGGTTGCGGCGATTGCTCGGTGCAGTCCAATTGCGTCAGCGTGCAGCCGCTCGATACGGAGTTCGGCCGCAAACGCCAGATCGACCAGTCGAGCTGCAACAAGGACTATAGCTGCATAAAGGGTTTCTGCCCGTCCTTCATCACCGTCGAAGGCGGCGGTCCGCGAAAGGCCGAGAAGCCGAAGAGCGGCGACGCCTTATCGGTGCTGCTCTCGAACCTGCCATCGCCCGCGCCGTTCGCGCTGCAAGGCGAATATGATGTGCTCGTGACGGGCATCGGCGGCACGGGCGTGCTGACTGTCGGCGCCATTCTCGGCATGGCCGCGCATCTCGAAGGCAAGGGCTGCACGATCATGGATATGACGGGCATGGCGCAAAAGGGCGGCGCCGTGTTGAGCCATCTGCGCATCGCCGAAAAGCCCGAGGGCATTTTCTCGCCGCGCCTGGGGCCAGGCATGGCCGATCTCATCATCGGCTGCGATCTCGTGGTGACGACATCGAAGGATTCGCTGCAGACGGTGCATACCGGCGTCACCCGCGCCGCCGTCAACAGCCATCTCGTTCCGACCGCCCAGTTTCAGGCGAACAGCAAGATCGATTTCGGCTCGGACAGGATGCGCACCAGGGTTACCGATGTCCTCGGCGCCGACCGCACGGCGTTTGTCGATGCCACCATACTCTCCACCCGATTGCTCGGCGATTCGATCGCCACCAATCTGTTCATGGTGGGTTTTGCCGCGCAACTCGGCTGGCTGCCGCTCTCCATCGATTCGATCGAGCAGGCGATCCGGCTGAACGGCGTATCCATCGATCAGAGCCTGCGCACATTCCAATGGGGACGGGTCGCAGCCCATGATCCCGCAGCCGTGGATGCGGCGGCGGTGAAGGCGGCGGGCATCGAGCTTGAGCCGGAGCATTTCTCGCATACTCTGGATGAGGTGATCGCCAGGCGCGTGGAGCTGCTCACTGCGTATCAAAGCGCCGCCTATGCCAAAAATTATGTCGATTTTGTCGAGGAGGTCCGCCGGGCGGAAAGCAAGATATCCGGCGAAACCCATCTGGCGGAGGCGGTGGCGCGCAATCTTGCCAAGCTCATGGCCTATAAGGACGAGTATGAAGTCGCGCGGTTGCACACCGAGGCCGCCGCGAAAGCGCGCCTGCACGCGCAGTTCGAAGGCGCCTACAAGCTCAAGGTTCATCTCTCGCCGCCGCTGTTCGCGGGCAAGGACAAGAACACGGGTCGGCCGCGAAAAATCGAATTCGGACAATGGATGTTTTCCGTGTTCGGAGTGATGAAGAGATTCAAAGGATTGCGCGGCACGCCGCTCGACATCTTCGGCTATACGCATGAACGGCGCATGGAGCGGCAGCTGGTCGACGATTATCGCAACGTCGTGCGCCGGCTTCTCACGACTTTGGCCTCCGATAACCTGCCGTTTGCGGTCGAGATCGCAAACATTCCGGACGAGATCCGTGGTTACGGCTATATCAAGGAGAACAATGTCCGGACCGCCAAAGCCAAGGAAGCCAAGCTGCTTGAGGCCTATGTGAAGCCGACCGCGACGAAGCTCGCGGCGGAATGAGCGTGAAGAGTAGCGGGGGGAAGCATTGACGGATTCGGTTCTCGAAGGTGTGCGGGTGCTCGATTTCGGCCGCTACATCGCAGGCCCGTGGTGCGCCGCGATGCTGGCCGATTTCGGCGCCGATGTGATCCGCATCGAGCGTGTCAGCGGCGGCGACGACCGCTATCAATATCCGGTGACGGAGGCCGGCGACGGCGCCTGTTTTCTGCAGATGAACCGGAACAAGCGCGGCTTCACCCTCAACCCGATGAAGCCCGAGGGACGCGAAATTCTGCGGCGGCTGGTTTCGTCTGCCAATGTCGTCATCGCGAATCTGCCCGCCGACACGCGCCAGCAGATGGGACTCGACTACGAGCACCTCAAATCGATCAAGCCGGACATCATTCTCACAGCGATTTCGGCGTTCGGCGAAGAAGGGCCCTACGGCAATCGCGTCGGCTTCGACGGCATCGGGCAGGCGATGTCCGGGGCGACCTATCTGTCGGGATTTCCCGGTCAGCCGACGAAATCCTATGCCTCCTGGGTGGATTTCTCGACCGCGATGTTCTCGGCCTTCGGAACGCTGGCGGCTATCCTGGAACACCGCAAGACGGGCCGCGGCCAGGAGGTGCAGACAACCCTGTTCGGCTCCGCGGTGACGGTGTTCAATTTCAACCTCATCGAACAGGCGCTGGCGAAGGTCGACCGCGTGGCCAGCGGCAATCGTTCGCAATCGAGCTGCCCGGCCGATATCAGCAGGACCAAGGACGGTTACATACAGATACAGACGGTCGGGAACCCGCTGTTCGAACGCTGGACGCGGCTGATCGGCGAGCCGCACTGGCTCGATGACCCGCGCTTTGCGACCGACGATCAGCGCGCGCGTCATGGCGAGATCCTGAGCGAACGCACGCATCGCTGGGCGGCGAACTATACGACCGCCGAGGCGCTTGATCTGCTCGCCAAAGAGCGGATTCCTGCAGGTCCCGTCTACTCGCCGCAGGATGTTCTTGACGACGTTCATGTGAAAGCGACGAACTTGCTCACACCGATGGATTATCCGGGGGCATTCGGACCCGTTCCGATCAGCATGTCGGCGGTGAGGATGTCGGAGACGCCGTCGCGGTTACGCTTGCGGCCGCCGACGATCGGCGAACACACGGACAGCATCATGGTCGAGATGGGTTTCTCCCGGCGCGAAATCGACGCATATCGCGACAAGCGGGTTATTTGAAATGTCGCCGCCAATGGCTTCGCATGTCTTCCTCATCGACGCGACGACACTGGAGGACAAGGCATTGCTGAGCGAGCATGCGCCGCTCGAAGGGTGTCGTATGGACTGTTGAACGCAAGAGCGACGCCAGTTCGCTCGCGATACTGACGGAAGGGAGCAACGTGAAATTGGTCGAGGCCGCAGAAAGGAGAACGCGATTCTTCGCGGGCATCTGGTCGTGGATCGCTTATGGCTTCGCCACGCCCGCCGTCGCAGCCCGTGACAACCCACAACGCAAGCGTGGCCCATGGGACGGGCCGCGATATACGGTTTATGTGAGCGGTTGCGAAGTGTGTTGTGTCGTGGAGCCTGGTTTCACGGGAGGTCGGACGCACGCACGCCCAGGATACCATTCGGGTCAGAATCCGGAAAGTTGAAAACTGCACGCTGCGACCTGGCTGTATCGATGGGTCGATCCGCGCTTCCTATCGCGGCACAGGAGGGATCGTCTATGATCGCGACCGCTTCGATGGGTAATGGGAATGACCGAATCTGCGACAAATGAAGCAGGCTGGCGCGGTCCGCTGGCCGGCGTGAAAGTGCTCGATTTTACGCGCGTACTGGCGGGGCCGTTCGCCACCCAGATACTGGGCGATCTGGGCGCCGAAATATTCAAGGTCGAGCCGCCGGGCTCGGGGGACGAAACGCGCAATTTCCCTCCGCATCGCGCCGGCGAAAGCCATTATTTCGTGGCCATAAACCGCTCCAAGAAAAGCATCGTGGTCGACCTGCGCAGGGAAGAGGGCCAGCAGATCATCAGGGATTTCATTCCCCACATCGACATCGTGATCGAGAATTACCGCCCGGGCGTGCTCGACAAGTTCGGTCTCGGCTATCAGGCGTTGTCCGCGATCAATCCGCGCCTCATCTATTGCGCGATCAGCGGCTTCGGATTGACGGGGCCGATGCGCGACAAACCCTCTTTCGACATCGTGACCCAGGCTTTGACGGGCGCCATGAGCGTGAACGGCGAAGCAGGCGGATTGGGCGTGAAGCTCGGCCTGCCTATGGGCGACCTGGTGGGCGGCGTGTTCGGACCGATTGCGGCTCTGGCGGCGCTGTACGAACGCAATGTGACCGGACGCGGCCGGCTGATCGATGTCAGCCTGTACGACGGACTGATCGGCATGTTGGCCTATCTGCCGCAGCTGGCGTTCTTTACCGGACGCGATCCCGCACCCATGGGCAACAGCCATCCCAATGTCGTGCCTTATCGCGCATATGAGGCCAGCGACGGGGCGATCCTCATCGCCTGCCTGACGCAGGGGTTCTGGGCCAAGCTCATGCAGGCGATCGGTCGGCCCGAACTGGGCGAAGCGCCGGAATATTCCTCGATGGAAAATCGGCGCGACAATCGCGAGACCATCGACGGGATCATTTCGGAGGCGATCGCCAAGCGCACCGTCGCGGAATGGGACCGCATCCTGGAAGCGTTCGACGTTCCGCATGCGCCCATTCTCGGCATCCAGGCTGCGTTGTCTCATCCGCAGGCCGAGGCGCGGGAAATGGTCGTGACGACGCAACATTCCACGCTCGGGCCGCTCAAGCTCGTCGGACGGCCGATAAAATTTCCCGGCAGTCCGCAGGAACCGCTCGCGCCGCCGCCGACGCTGGGCCAGCACACCACGGAAATCCTGCGCGAGGAGCTTGATTATTCCCCGGAACGAATCGAGACGCTTCGGCAGACAGGCGTCATCGACAATGTCGATCCGCCGGTTGCGCCGTTGCGCAGTGGATAAAAGTTTGAGCATGGGAATCTCGACGAACTAGAAGCAGACCTCAAAGAAGGCGGTTGACATTAAACCAATTCGGTTATAATGTCAACCGCAGAATGATCCCGGCCTGCCGGGAGGCTCTTTGACATTGTGAACAAACCACCCCACGGCGCGGCGCGCTTGCGCCGCGGCGTTGTCGCATGCGTACCGGAACGCGGGCCACCGGGCCGCGCAAGAGAACGCGCAAATTCCCTGTTCCTATTATTCCCTGTTAATTTCCCTGTTAGCAGGGAATTCGTTGCCGGAAAGTTCCGCCGATTTATTCCCTGTTAAATTCCCAGTTGGCAGGCAATTTGCCGTCAGTCGAACAGGCTCGAGACGCTTTCTTCATTGTTGATGCGTCGCATGGCTTCGCCGATCAGCGGCGCGATCGAGATGCGCCGGATGTTGGTGCATTTGCGGACTTCCTCGGTCGCCGCGATCGAATCGGTGACGACCACCGATTTGAGCTTGGACGACTGGATGCGCGCGACGGCGCCGCCCGACAATACGCCATGGGTCGCATAGGCATAGACGTCTTCCGCCCCCTGCGCGAGAAGCGCCTCGGCGGCGTTGCACATGGTGCCGCCCGAATCGACGATGTCGTCCACGAGCAGACAGACGCGACCGCGCACATCGCCGATGATGTTCATGACTTCCGATTCGCCGGCGCGCTCGCGCCTCTTGTCCACGATGGCGAGATCGGCGCCGAGCCGCTTGGCGAGAGCCCGCGCGCGCACCACGCCGCCGACATCCGGCGATACGATCATCAGATTGCGCCCGCCCAGATAGTCCTGGATATCCCGCACGATGACGGGCTGGGAATAGAGATTGTCGGTCGGAATATCGAAGAAGCCCTGAATCTGCCCCGCATGCAGATCGACGGTGAGCACGCGGTTGGCGCCCGCTTCGGTGACGATATTGGCCACGAGCTTCGCGGAAATGGGCGTACGCGGGCCGACTTTGCGGTCCTGTCGCGCATAACCGAAATAGGGAATCACGGCCGTGATGCGCCGCGCACTGGCACGCCTGAGCGCGTCGATGATGACGAGCAATTCCATCAGATTGTCATTGGCAGGATAGCTCGTCGACTGGATGACGAACATGTCTTCACCGCGCACGTTTTCCTGCACTTCGACGAACACTTCCATGTCCGCGAAACGGCGAACGATGGCTTTGGTGAAAGGGATTTTGAGATATTGGCTGATGGCTTCGGCCAGCGGGCGGTTGGAATTCCCCGCGAGCAGCTTCATTCCCCGCGCTCCGTTCACGTCGCTCATGAAGGCGCCTTATTTCCGATGTGAAATTTTCGTGAACCCGGGGCTCTTCTAGCAAGCCCGGTCGCACCCGTAAACCGTGTCATGGGGTCAGCATGATCGCGGAGAGTTGGCGGCCGTAATCCGCTTCGCCGCGATGGGTGGCACGGCGGAAACTGTAATATACGTCCGGGTTTTCGTAGGTGCAGGCGGAGAGGCGATCGGCGTTGTCCACACCGGCCACAGTCAGGCGCGCGGCCGCATAAGCCTCAAGGTCGAAACGGAAATGCTCCGGCTTGTCTGATGCGATGAAGAAGCGCGCGTCGTCGGCATCGGAGGCGAGAAATTGCGCACGGAATTCCGGGCCCACTTCGTAATTCCGCTGCGAGATGCAGGGGCCGATCGCTGCCCTGATGCGCCGGCGGGCAGCGCCCAATTTCTCCATTGTTGCCAGCGCCGATTCGATGACCCCGCCATAGGCGCCTTTCCAACCGGCGTGCGCTGCGCCGATCACGCGAGCGCGTGCATCGGCCAGAAGGATTGGAGCGCAATCGGCGGTGAGGATGCCAAGCGCGAGACCCGGCACATTCGTCGCCATAGCATCCGCCCGCGGTGCTTCGCCGGTATTCCAGGCTTCGCTCACGACGACGCATTCGGCGCAGTGGATTTGATATAACGTAACAAGCTTCGCAGCCGTGCCGTTCGCCAGTGCCGCGAGCGCAATGTGCCGGTTCCCGATGACGGCCGCAGGGTCGTCATTCGATCCGGGTCCGCAATTGAGCGCCGCGTAGAGCCCCGTCGAGATGCCGCCTTTGCGGCCGAAGAAAGCGTGTGCGACGCCTTCTGCCTCGGTGAGATTGGCTGCTGTTTGCACAGGTCAGAATCCCGGTGGCTTTGGCCCGTGTTTGGGCGCAATGGCGAACGCTTTGAACAGGGTTCCCATTTGCGCCGGACTCGTAAGCCGGTCAACGGCTGTGGCAATGGCATCCGCGTCGTGCGGCTGCCGCTGCGAAAGAGCCGTGGCGCGGCTTTCGATTCCGAGGGAGCGCAGCAAATCGCCCTGATCGATGGGTCCGTAGGCGGCGCTGCCGCCAGATTCCGCGCTGTGCAGCATGGTGGCGAAGTCCACATGCGCGGAAAGGTCGCTTTCGCCCGGCGCCGAAAAAACATCCGCAAAGCTTTGCTGCCTCACGGCCTGAAGCGTGTCGCCGAAGCCGCCGGCTGCGTATCCATAGTCGATAAACAAAGCGGCGCCGCTGTGCTGCGCGATTGTCCGGCTCACATCTTCCACCAGGGCTGTGGCAGCGGGCGAAATCTCATAGACCGCTCCCAGGGGGGGCATGCCCCGCTGCGCCGGCACGTCGATCGGTGTGGGCAGTGGCGACAGTGCCGATACCAGTTGACCGCTGCCGCCGGCCAGCACCATGCGTTCGCACCAGCCTCGCTCCGTTTTCACGAACTGACAGATCGGGAGCGCGTCGAGAAATTCATTGGCCAGCAGAAAAAGCGGGCGATCCTTCGGTACTTCATCCCAGCGTCTCACCCAATGGATGGGCACGCCAGCATCTTGCAGGAGCGCCTGTTGCGCCGCCTGCAGACCAGGGCTCATTTCCACGAGGAGGATTTCGACGGAGGCCAGAAATTCCGGCACAATGCGCGCCGCGCGCAAGGCGTCGGCCAGCAGCGTGCCGCGCCCGGGTCCAAGCTCGACCAGATGCGCGGCTTTGGGTTTTCCCTGATCGAGCCAGGCTTGCGCACACCATAGGCCGAGCAATTCCCCGAAAATCTGGCTGATTTCAGGTGACGTCGTGAAATCGCCGGCCGCACCCAGCGGTTCGCGGGTGGCATAGTAACCGTGTTCGGGGTCGTGCAGCGCGATAGCCATGAACTGTGCGAGCGGCAATGGGCCCTCGCGCTCGATCAGGCGCGCGATCCTGCGCCCGAGGAGACTCACGCCGTTGCGCCTCCTGCCGGCCGCCGGAAGGCGTACCAGTAGAAGAACGCAGCAGCGAGCCACATGGGAATGCTAAGCGCCATGCCGACGCTGAGGCCGCCGGCAAAGACCGTGTCGGAATCCCGGAATATCTCGGCGATGAATCGAAAGAGCCCATAGCCCGTGAAGAAGATCGCGGCCAGAAGCCCCGGCCGTTCGTGCAGGCGAAACAGCCGCAGCGAAATCTGCATGATGAGAAAGAGCAGGAGCCCCTCCATGCCGGCCTCGTAGAGTTGGCTTGGATGGCGAGGCAGGTGATCCGGCGAATTGGGAAATACCATCGCCCAGGGAACGTTCGTCACTTTCCCCCAGAGTTCTCCATTGATGAAATTCGCGATACGCCCAAAGAACAGCCCGATCGGCACGACACTAGCGACCAGATCGCCCACCTTGACCATGTCGAGCTTGCGTCGCCGCGCGAACAGCCACAGTGCGATGACAACGCCGACGAGCCCGCCGTGAAACGACATTCCACCTTCCCAGGCGGCGATGATCTTCAGCGGATGCAGCAGGTAGCCCATTGGCAGGCCTGCACAGGCAGGCGAGGTGCCCCAGATGCCGCAAAAGAACGTACCGTAAATGAGGACATAACCGAGCCGGCCGCCCAGGATGACGCCGAATGTCGTCCAGACCACCAGATCGCCGATTTCGTCGACAGTCGCCGGGGGCTTGCCGTCAAAAGGCGGGTTTGTCCACAACGAGTTCGTGCGCAACAGCCGCGCGAGGTACCACCACCCGAGCAGCAGCCCGACGATGTAAGAAATCGCATACCAGCGAATCGCCAGCGGACCCAAATGAATGAGAACGGGGTCGATATGTGGGTAGGGCAGGACAGCTTGGTACATGGGACACAGCGACAAATCGGAGGTAAAACGCGCTGCTTCGGTCCTTCCTGTCAAGGATGAAACCCATCCATACTTGTCCGCGGCCCCGCGTCCATCCATATAGGCGCCAGGAGACCATATGCAGACCGACAACCCCCTTCTCGATGGACTGGCCCGGCTCTTCACCGACGCCGCGGGCGCGGCCCAGAGCGTTCGCACCGAAGTCGACACGTTCATGCGCCAGCGTCTCGAAAAACTGGTCGCCGACATGGATTTCGTGCCGCGCGAGGAATTCGAGATGGTTAAAGCGATGGCGGCGAAAGCGCGCAGCGAGAATGAGCGGCTGGAAGCACGTATCGTGGCACTTGAAGCCCGGCTGGCTGAAGCACGCGACATGGCGTCGCCGTCAAACCTGTGAATGCTATGAGTACCCCAAACAGTATGGGTGAAGGACTCTTGTCTGAATACAAAATCTTGTGTCAGGTTGACCTCAAGCTGCTTCGTTTTTGCCGACCCGTGTCCAGGAGTCTTGGATGACCCTCGCCCATCAAGAAGAAACGAGCGTCGAGTTCCACCCCCTCGATATGCTGGAACAATCCGTCGAGGATCATGGCTGGCCATTCGAGCGGAGCGGTCGCGACGAGCTGAATCTGTCGGTCGCCGGCCGCTGGTGCGACCATCATTTCTGCTTCACCTGGCGGGATGATCTGCAGTCGCTGCATCTCTCATCCGCCTTCGATATGCGGGTCGAACAGGCGCGGCGCAGCGAGATTGCCTCTTTGCTGGCCTACATCAACGCCAAGCTCTGGATTGGACATTTCGACTTGTTTCCCGACGAAGGCGCGCTGGTGTTTCGCCACGCCATGATATTCCCCGACGCGCGTGCGAGTGCCGCACAATGCGAGGCGTTGCTCAACCTGGCGGTTGAAGCGTGCGAACACTACTACCCGGCGTTTCAGTTTGTGCTCTGGGGTGGCAAGACGGCGGAAGAAGCCGTCGCGGCAGCCGTGCTTGAATGTGCCGGGCAAGCGTAAGCCAGCCGCACGTGCCGTAAGACCGGCAGTGCTCCTTGTGGGCGCGGGTCGCATGGGTTTGGCACTGCTCAAAGGCTGGACGAAGGACGGTATCGAGCCACTCGTCGCGGTCGAGCCTCACATCACGCCGTCGCTGAGGAAATTCGCCACAGCCAACCGGATCGTGCTGTTCGGGCAGATCGAACAGGCAGTGCATTTGCGGCCGCAGGCCTGCGTCGTTGCCCTCAAACCGCAGATATTTAAGACGGAAGCAATGCGCCTGAGGCCGTTCGCCGAAGCGGGCGCTCTCATGCTGTCGATCGCGGCCGGCACCGGCATTCCCGCACTCAGGCACGCCTGGGGCAGGCGGGTGCGTATCGTCCGTGCCATGCCGAACACGCCGGGCGCGATCGGGCAGGGCATTTCCGCGCTGTTTGCGCCTGCGGGAACCGCGCTGCACGACCGGCGCTGTGCCGAACAGCTGCTTTCGGGTCTCGGGGCGACGGTTTGGGTCAAAAGTGAAAAGCAGATCGATATCGTCACGGCAGTCTCGGGCTCCGGGCCGGCCTATGTCTTTCTGTTCGTGGAAAGCCTGGCTGCGGCGGCAATGTCGGAGGGCCTGCCGCGCGAAGTTGCAGAACACCTCGCCCGCGAGACTGTCGCTGGGGCAGGCGCCCTGCTGAAGGTCGGGGCGCGCTCCGCAGCGGATTTGCGTCGCGACGTGACCAGTCCCGGCGGAACCACGGAAGCAGCCCTCAAGGTTCTCATGACCGACGGGGCTTTTGCAGCTTTGCTGGCGCGGGCCGTGGCGGCTGCCCGTGCACGCGCCACGGAACTGCGAACTTGAGCAGGCTCGTCGAGGCGCGCAGAATAATCGCATGAAAAATATTGTCTGGGCGCCGCCGCCGCCCTTCGATGCGTTCATCGAAAAGCTTTGGTATTGGGAGGGCGAAGCTCCCGCGCATAGCACGGAGACAATCCTCGCCGGCGAACGGATGGGATTACTTATCAATCTCGCCGAAGATCGCCTGCACTGGTATCAGAACGGCGATCTTAACGATCGGCGCAGCGCCGGCGGTATTGCGATTGCCGGCCCTATGTCTCGCTCCCTCGCCATAGATGCCCATCAACCCAGAATGATGGGCGTGCATTTCCAAGCGGGCGGCGCGTATCCGTTCTTTGGACCATCCGCGCATGAATTCTGCGACGCGCATACATCACTCGACGATCTGTGGGGCGGCGCCGCCGGAACGCTGCACCAGGCGTTGATTGATGCGCCCACGGTTGGCGAAAAATTCCGGATATTGCTCTGCGCCCTGCACGCACGAACGTCGCGTGAACTCGAACGGGACCCTTTGGTGATGCTGGCTCTGGGCGCATTTCATGCGTCGCCGCACACGACCTCGGTCAGAGCAGTGTCGGCGGACCTCGGCCTCAGCGCCAAGCGTTTCATCGCGGTTTTTTCCCGGGAAATCGGTTTCACGCCGAAACTTTACCTGCGTGTCGCGCGGTTTCAGAGAGTGCTGGATCGTGTCTGGCGCGCCCCTTCGGTGGACTGGGCGGAGGTGGCCGCCGCCCATGGCTATTACGACCAGTCGCATCTGATCCACGATTTTCGCCAGTTCTCGGGCCTTACGCCGACGGCCTATTTCGCGCGGCGCGGCCCGTCCAGACAACATGTTCCGATGCCTGCCTGAAGGGAAATTTTTTCCAATACCCGAAAGTTCGACCGCGCCTATATATTGCACCGATGCGAAACCCGGAGGGCAGCGACATGCCGGTTGAACTCGGTTACTTCACGATCTCCGTTTCCGATGTGAAGCGCGCGAAAGGTTTTTTATGGCCGGCTGTTCGGCTGGACATTCGAGCCCGCGGCGGAAAGCGAATCCTATGCCCATGTTGCGAATACGAAACTGCCGCTGGGGCTGAACGCCGGAGAGCCGGCCGATCTTCGGAGCTTCTATTTCCGCGTCGACGACATCGCGGCCGCGATAGCGCTGGTTCGCGAACTGGGCGGCAGCGTCGATGGCCCGCATGCCTCTCCCTCGGGTCTGGGAGCGGCTTGTGAGGACGATCAGAAAACGCGCTTCAGCCTGTGGCAGGCGGCGGAAGGTTACTGACTCGCCGCTATTGAGGGTTCGGTGTAGGCGCGCGATGCTGCCGTATGGTCAGAGCCGATCCCGAGACACGCCTCGTTGACGCCGCGTTCCGCCTTCTGGCCCGCACGAGCTGGTCGGAGCTGACGCTCGGCGCAGTGGCGAAGGCGGCGAAGCTGCGTCTCGGCGAGCTCTATTCCATCGCGCCTGCCAAGACTGCACTCCTGCGTCTCATGTTGCGGCATCTGGGCCAGGAAACCTCCCTGCGCTATCACCCTGACAAGCAATCGGTCACACCGCGCGATCGTTTCTTCGATGTGGCGATGACATGGTTTGAAGTGCTGGAAGAGCGAAAGAAGGCGATGCGCGCGATATATGATGGACTGCGCCGCGACCCGTTTGCGCTCGTGGCTCTGCGCAACGACGCAATCACCGAAGCACAATGGCTGCTCGTGCTTGCCGAGGCGGATATGGGTTCCGCATCGTCGCTCAAAGCCACGGTCATATCCGGCATGCTCGTCCGGGCGATGCATGTCTGGTTCGACGACGATCCCCAGATGACGAAAACCATGGCGAGGCTCGATGGCGATCTGCGGCGCGCCGAAAGGTTTCTCTGGCCGGACAGCGCCGGCAATCTGAAGGCTGGCAACCGAAAAAAAGCAACGGTCAAACCGGTAGGCGGATAGCCGCCCGCAAACCGCCCATAGCGCTGCGATCGAGCGTCAGGTCGCCACCATGCGCGCGCGCAATGTCACGGGCAATCGCAAGCCCCAGCCCAACGCCGCCCGATTGCAGATTGCGTCCCTCGTCGAGGCGGTGGAAGGGCCGGAAAGCTTCCTCGCGGCGCGCTTCCGGTATGCCAGGACCGTCGTCGTCGACCAGAATTTCGACAACGTGCCCATTGCGCACAAGGCCGACCGCGACGTGCTTGCCATGTTTGAGCGCGTTGTCGATGAGGTTCGTGGCGCAACGTTTGAGAGCGTTACGCTTGACCGCCAGCCTGATACCGGAAGGGGCTTCGACACTGAGACGGTCGCCTTTGGCGCCGCGCGCGCTCGCCGCGGCGACCGCGGCTTCCTGTACCACATCGCCGAGATCGGCGGCCTGCGCATCCTCGCCTCCGTCGCCGCGCGCAAAATCGAGATATTCGTCGAGCATGTGCTCCATCTCGCCGACATCCTCCAGGAGCGGCGCGGTTTCGACATCTCCACCCATCATCGCCAGATGCAGGCGCAGCCGCGTCAGCGGCGTCTTCAGATCGTGGCTGACGCCCGCCAACATCTCCGTGCGCTGCTGCACATAGCGTTCGATGCGTTCGCGCATGGTAAGGAAGGCCTGCGCGGCGCGGCGCACTTCCAACGCGCCATAGGGTTTGAAATCCGGCACGGCGCGACCCTTGCCGAAGGCGTCCGCCGCCAGCGCCAGGCGCTCGATGGGTTTCACCTGATTGCGCAGGAACATGATGGCAAGAGCGATCAACACGAGCGACGAGCCCACCATCCACAGAATGAAGATATCGGCGTTGGAAGCCACCAGTTGCTCGCGCGGCACCATGATGCGCAGCACCCCGTCCTTCACCTGGACTCTGAGATCGGTGTAGTTGACGACCTGACGCGAGGTGAACGGATAGGCGGCGCCCAGGCGGTTCGCAAACACTGCGCTCATCGCATTTTTGAGATCTGTGCTCGTGTGCCGGTACGGCAAATTGAGTTTCTCGCCAGGCAGCAGCGAGATCTGGTAGCCGAGGCTGCGCGCCGCCATGTCGAGCAGATTGGCGCGCGCTTTTCCAGTCGGGTAGGATTCCTCGATATTGGTGAGAAACGCGATGTCGCCGGCCACGCCATGTGCCATGCGTCGCGACACGATGTCGTAGTGCCGCACGAAGAACGCGTAGGTGACGATGCCCTGCAGCACCACCATCGGCGCCACAATGATGATGAGCGAGCGACCGAACAGACCGCGCGGCAGCAACATTCGCTTGAACGCGCGAAACGGGCGCCAACGCATCATGGTCAGGCCACCCGATCCGGCACGAGCACATAGCCCAGACCGCGAACCGTCTGGATGTAGAGCGGCAGCTTCGGATCCTCCTCGATTTTGCGGCGCAGCCGCGTGACCTGGACGTCGATCGAGCGTTCCAGCGCGACGCCCAGCCGCGTGCAGAGATCGGTGCGCGAAAATGGCCGACCGGCGTTGTCGGCAAACAATTTGAGCAGAGAGGCTTCTGAGCCCGTAAGGCGCACGGGTTTTCCCCTGCGCCGCAATTCGCCGCGCTCCGGGTCGAATATGCTCTCACCCATCTTGACCTCGCGATGCGGCGAACGCGAGGGAGCCACCGTACGCCTGAGCAGCGAGCCGCATCTGAGAAGCAATTCGCGGGGCTCGAAGGGCTTGGCCAGATAGTCGTCGGCGCCGTGCTCGAGGCCGGCAATGCGGTCTTCCGCATCGCTCAATGCCGTCAGCATCAGAACCGGCGTCTGCGATTGGGCGCGGATTGCGCGGGTGAGGTCAAGGCCCGACTCGCCCGGCATCATCACATCGACAATGAGGAGGTCGAAGGCGATGCTCTTCATTAGTGCGCGAGCCTCCACCGCGCTTGCGGCAGCGGTGACTCGAAAGCCGTTCGAAGTCAGATAGCGTTGAAGCAGGGCGCGCAGCCGCTCGTCGTCGTCAACGACGAGCAGATGCGCGTCTTCGACGTCCGGTGTCGTATTCATTTCGTTTCTCCGTAATACGGCCGGCGCTCGGGGTTGCAAAGCGCCGTGAGCACGCGGCGGAATCCCGACACGGCTTCTGGACCCGCCTCACGGAAAGCGCGCACGAGCTTTGGACGCTGTGCATCCCACAAGCTCGCTTCGAACACTTCGCCTTTCGGCGTCAGGCGCAGCAATCGCATGCGCCGGTCGCGTGGCGCCGGCCGGCGGTCGACATAACCACCCTGCAAAAGATCGTTGAGCACCCGGTTCAGACTCTGCTTGGTGACTTTCAGCAGGCCCAAAAGCGCCGCAACGGTAAGGCCGGGATGCCGCGAGATGAAATAGAGCGCCCGCCTGTGCGCGCGGCCGAGGCCGGCCGCGTTCAATTCGGCCTCGCCCTGGGCGAACAGATCGGAAAAAGCAAAAAACAGAAGTTCCACGCCTTGCTTCAACTCTTCATCGCGAAGATATAGGGGAGAAGCGGGTGGCCGGCTGTCGGCGAATTTTACGTCAGACATGCTGACTAATTTGGCCGCCAGACCGCCGCAATGCAAGAGGCGGTCGCCAAAAGCACAAGGAGTTCCAATGGCCGTCCTGCCATTCGACGATCGCGACGGTTCGCTCTGGTACGATGGCCGGCTGGTGCCCTGGCGCGACGCGAAGACCCATGTGCTGACGCATGGTCTGCACTACGCCTCCAGCGTGTTTGAAGGAGAGCGCCTGTATGCCGGGCGCATCTACAAGCTTGAAGAGCATACGGCGCGGCTGTTCGAATCGGCCCGCATTCTCGGCATGGAGATTCCGTATACGGAAGAACAGATTTCCGTTGCCTGCTACGAGGCAGCAAGGGCGCAGGGCATCGAAGACGGTTATGTGCGCCCCGTTGTGTTTCGCGGCAGCGAGATGATGGCGGTGGCGGCCCAGAACGCGAAAATTCACGTCGCGATAGCCGTATGGCAATGGCCCTCTTATTTCGATCCTGCGGAAAAATTGAAAGGTATCAGGCTCACCATTTCGAACTGGCGCAGACCCGCACCAGATACGGCGCCAACAGGAGCCAAGGCAGCCGGTCTCTACATGATCTGCACGCTCTCCAAGCACGCTGCCGAGGCGGACGGGTTCGCGGACGCCCTGATGTTCGATTATCGCGGGCTGGTTGCGGAAGCGACCGGTGCCAATGTTTTCTTCGTCAGGGACGGCGAATTGCACACACCGACTCCCGATTGTTTTCTCGACGGCATTACGCGGCGATCTGTGATGGCGCTCGCCCGCGCGCGACAAATCCCAGTCGTAGAGCGGCATATCCAACCTGCCGAGATGGCTGATTTCTCTGAATGTTTCCTCACGGGAACCGCGGCAGAAGTGACGCCGGTGGCGGAAATCGGGCCCTACCGTTTCACCCCTGCGCGGATCACGGAAACGCTGATGAACGATTACGCGGAAGACGTTAGGCGACCGATATCCCAGGTAAAGCTCAGCGCCACCGGCTAAGCGCTGTTTCATCCGCCTGCCGCGGCTCGACCCACGAGGTGGTCTCTCCGCGTTGTTCTTGCTTCCAGAAAGGCGCGCGCGTCTTGAGATAGTCTATGAGGAACTCCGTAGCCTGGAACGCGGCTGCCCTATGCGCGGCGGCCGCAGCAACGAAAACGATGCGTTCGCCCGGCAGCAGCCGTCCTATCCGGTGGATGATCGCAGCGTTCAGCAGAGGCCAGCGTCGTTCCGCTTCGCGCAGATGACGTTCGACCTCCCGCTCGGTCATGCCCGGGTAATGTTCAAGCGTGAGCGAACGCAATCCGTCGTCGGCGCGAACGTGGCCAGTGAACGTGACAATAGCGCCGATATCGTGGCGGCCAGCCGTCAGTGAATCGCTCTCCACAGCCGGGTCGAAATCCTCGCGCTGGATGCGGATGCTTCTCATCCACCGGTCACCGGCGGAAAAAACGCGACTTCATCGGTGTCGGTCAAGGGTGAGGCGAAATCGACATGCTCCTGGTTGATGGCTGCCCGCAGCCGATCTGTTTCGGCGAAGGCGTCCGCATAGCCGGGACCGCGCGCTCGCAGGAAACGAGCCAGTTCGCCAACGGTCGTCACACTTGCAGGGAGTTCCATGGTCTCTCCGCTGCAACCGGTCTTCTGCCGCACCCAGGCGAAGTAGAGCAGTGTCACGCAGCTCCCCCAGCGCCAGGGCTCGATGCCGGGCGCACATGCGCGAGGCCCGCGCGGAAATAGGCGTATCCCGTGTAAACGGTCAGCCCTGCCGCAGTCCATAGCAGGACATAAGCGAAGGCCATGGCGCCCGGTACGATCTTGGCGGCGATGGGACCTAGGATCATGGCGCCGATGGAGATCATCTGAATGAGCGTCTTGGCCTTGGCGACGCGGGTGACCGGCACGCTGACATCGACGGTCGCCAGATATTCCCGCAGGCCCGACACGAGGATCTCCCGCGAAAGGATGACGAGGGCCGGGATGAGTCGGTAACCGCCCAGCATGTCGTTGGCCACCAGCATCATGAGTGCCACTGCGACCAGGATCTTGTCCGCGATGGGATCGAGCATGCGGCCTAGTTCGGAGCTCGCCCGGAGCTTGCGGGCGGCGAGACCGTCGAGCGCGTCGCTGATCCCGGCTATGCAGAACACAGCGAACGCGATGAGACGGCTGGTGTCACCGGGAATGACAAAAGCGACCGCGAATACCGGCACCAGCAGGATGCGCAGGATAGTCAGAATGTTCGGCAGTTGAAACATGACGGTACTGTAGCACCCAGAATCAGCCGCTGGGATGAAAGAAGTCGAAAATTTTCCGAGCCAATGCTTCGCTGACTCCCACAACCGCCGCAAGATCGCTGAGACTGGCCCCGGCGACCGCGCGCGCCGATCCGAAATGCTGCAACAGGGCCCGTTTTCGCGCCGCGCCCACGCCCGCGACTTCGTCGAGCGGGTTGGCGCCAAGGGCCTTTGCCCTCTTCTTGCGGTGGCTGCCGATGGCAAAACGGTGCGCCTCATCGCGCAACCTCTGGAGGTAATAGAGCACGGGACTCTTCAGGTCGAGGCGGAATGGCGCCCGACCCTTCATATGGAAATGCTCGCGCCCGGCGTCCCTGTCCGGGCCTTTGGCGACTCCGACCAGAAGCGTGTCTTCGACACCCAAATCCTCTAGGACGCTTTGGGCTATGGCGAGTTGACCCGGTCCTCCGTCTATGAGGACCAGATCCGGCCACTTGGCTTTGGGCTCGTCGGTTTCGCTTTCCTTGACCAGACGCGAGAAGCGCCGTGTCAATACCTCGCGCATCATGCCGTAATCGTCGCCGGGGGTGAGTTCGGCCGACTTGATATTGAATTTCCGGTATTCGCCCTTTTCGAATCCGTCCGATCCCGCCACGATCATGGCGCCCACCGCGTTCGTGCCCTGGATATGCGAGTTGTCATAGACCTCGATGCGCTTGGGCGGGGTCTCCAGACCGAATGTTTCGGCCACGCCTTCCAGCAGTTCGCGTTGTGCGGAATTCTCCGACTGCCGCCGCGCGAACTGCTCGCGCGCGTTCTGCAGCGCCATTTCGACGATTTCGTGCTTCTCGCCGCGCTGCGGACGGAGGATTTCGACCTTGCGGTCTGCCTTGAGCGACAGCGCTTCGGCGAGCAGGTCGCGGTCGGGCAGCACCTCCGACGTCAGGATGAGTCCGGGCGCCTCCCGCTCGTCATAGAACTGGCCGATAAATGATTCGAGCACCTCCGCGGTGGACAGTTCGCGATCGGCTCTCGGGAAATAGGGACGGTTGCCCCAGTTCTGCCCGGCGCGGAAGAAGAACACCTGGACACAGATCTCGCCGCCTTGTGCGAAGGCCGCGAACACATCGGCTTCCGAGAAGGTTGTGGGGTTAATGCCTTGGGACGCGTGCACATGGCTCATGGCGCGCAGCCGGTCGCGCAATCGCGCCGCGCGTTCGTAGTCGAGCGCATCCGACGCATCGTTCATCTCGGACACGAGGCGTTCCTGGACGTTGCGGCTCTTGCCAGTGAGAAAATCCTCCGCCTCGCCGACGAGCTTGCGATAATTGTCGGCGTCGACACGGCCCACGCAGGGCGCGCTGCAGCGCTTGATCTGGAACAGCAAGCATGGCCGCGTGCGCGATTCGAAAACGGAATCCGAACAGGAGCGCAACAGAAAGGCGCGTTGCAGCGCGCTCAGCGTGCGTCCGACCGCGCCCGCCGATGCGAACGGACCGAAATAGAGGCCTTTTGTCGTTTTTGCGCCGCGATGTTTGAGGAGTTGCGCATATGCATGGTCTTCGCGCACCAGGATGTAGGGGAAGGATTTGTCGTCGCGGAACGAAACATTGTAGCGGGGCTTGAGTCTTTTGATCAGGTTGGATTCGAGCAGCAGCGCTTCGGTCTCGGACGCGGTGGAGACGAACAGCATCTCCGCCGTATCAGCGATCATGCGCGCGATGCGCTCGGAATGGCCGCCCGTCTTGGCATAGGACGCGACCCGTTTTTTTAGACTCTTGGCCTTGCCGACATAGAGCACATTGCCCTTCTGATCGAGCATGCGGTAGACGCCGGGCGCGTCGGGCAGCGTCTTCAGATAGGCCTGAATGCGCGCCGGCCCCTTGAGCGCGGGCTCGGGCGTCGTCGATGTCGGGGTCTCGCTCATGCCGGAAATATAGTAGGCGAAATCGTCATCCGCCCGGAAATCGACGCGAAACACATTGGGCCTGTCACGCTTGGTGCGAGTGCCTTTCGATCTCCACGCCGGCGGATTCCGCTCCCGGCAGGGCGTGGAATTTTTCCACCCGCACCCGCGCCGAGCGCACGCGCCGATCTTCGAGACAGGCTTGAGCGATCCGTTCGGCAAGCGTTTCGGCCAGATTGATGTGTCCAGCGGCGACGATTGCGTGAATCCTGATCGAAATCGCTTCGTAATCGACGACCCGCTCCAGCCGGTCGTCGAGCGCAACCCGGTCCTCGACCGCGAGATCGACATTGATGCGCACGGGTTGGGGTTTGCCCTGCTCGTGTCCGTGGATGCCGATATGGGCCAGCGTTTCGAGATTGCGGATGAACACATGGCGGATTGCCGATGCCGAATCCGCATTTGGCGACGTTTGCCGAGAGCTGTTCATGTCATTCCTCGACGCTGACGTCCGCCGTGCGCCAGACGAGATGCTGGCCGCCGTCGACGGCGATCATTTCGCCCGTGACGGTCGTGGCCGACAGCAGATACCGCACGGCAATGCAAACGTCGCGCGGTTCTGCGCCCGTGCCCAGCACCGTCGCCTCCCGTTGGCGGCGAAAATGCGCCTCACCCTGCCGGGCGTTGATCATGGTGGGTCCCGGCGCCACGGCATTGACGCGGATACGGGGCGCGAGCGCCTGAGCCAGCGTCGTGTTGAGCCAATACAGGCCGGCCTTACTGGCGCTGTAGGAGATGAATTGCGGCGTGGGCTTCAGCACGCGCTGATCAATGACATTGACGATGACGCCATGCGTTGCTGCCGGCAATTGCCAGGCGAAATGTTGCGACAGCACAAAGGGCGCACGCAGATTGACGTCCATATGCCTGTCCCACGATTCGCGCGTGGCGGTTTCCACATCATCGCTTTCGAAGATCGACGCGCTGTTGATGAGCGCCGTAAGCGGACCCAGTTCCGCAGCTGCGCGTGCCACGAGCGCCGCTGTCTCCGTCTCGCGCGCCAGATCTGCCTTCAGCAGCGCCACGCGCCGGCCCGTATTGCGAATGGTGTCGGCTGTTTCGCGAGCATCTTGTTCGGATGTGTTGTAGTGCAGGGCGATGTCCCACCCGTCCTCCGCAAGGTCGAGCGCGATCGCGCGACCGAGGCGCTTCGCGGCGCCCGTAACGAGGACAATTTTGTTCTGATCGGTCACCCGACCAGGCCCGCCAGCCGCTTTACCTCCGCGACATTGGGTCCTGCAATCGCGCGCGCTTTTTCCGCGCCGTTTTTCAGGATGCCGTCGATCTCCGCGGGGTCCGCCATCAGTCTGCGCATTTCCGCCGCGATGGGCGTCAGCGATGCCACGGCGAGATCGGCAAGTTCGTTCTTGAATTGCGAAAATTGCAGGCCGGCGAAACGCGCTACGATGTCCTGCCGGGACTGGTCCGCAAGTGCTGCGTAGATGTTGATGAGATTGTCGGCTTCCGGGCGGGTCTCCAATTCCACTTCCGTTGCGGGAAGAGGTTCGGGATCGGTGCGAGCCTTGCGGATCTTCTGCGCGATCGTGTCGGCGTCATCGGTGAGATTGATGCGCGAATAATCGGATTCGTCGGACTTCGACATTTTCTTCGCGCCGTCGCGGAGCGACATGACGCGTGTGGCGGCCCCGGTAATGACAGGCTCGGGCAGCGGAAAAAAATCCGGCGCCGCGAAATCATTGTTGAATTTCTGCGCAATGTCGCGTGCGAGCTCGAGATGTTGCTTCTGGTCCTCGCCCACTGGCACATGTGTCGCCTTGTAAACCAGAATATCGGCCGCCATCAGGTCGGGATAAACGAACAGACCCACGCTCGAATTCTCCCGGTTCTTTCCGGCTTTCTCCTTGAACTGCGTCATGCGGTTGAGCCAGCCCATCCGGGCCACACAATTGAAGATCCACGCCAGTTCCGCATGTTCGGGGACCTGGCTCTGATTGAACAGGATGGCGCGTTTGGGGTCGACGCCGCTCGCGATATAGGCGGCGGTCACTTCGCGTGTAGATCGCGCCAGCTCCGCCGGATCGACCCAAACGGTCAGAGCATGCATGTCCACGACGCAATAGATGCAGGCCATCTCGTCCTGCAGCCGCACCCAATTCTTGAGCGCCCCCAAATAGTTGCCCAGATGCAGGCCGCCTGTGGGTTGCATGCCGGAAAAGACGAGAGGTTTGTGCGTGGTCATGTGAGGATCGCGTCTATGTTAAAGCCGCGCCTTATGGCCTGTGGTGGCCCGCGCTTCAAGAGGTGCCGCCGGCCAGCGAATCCAGGATACGGGCCTCGACGCTTGCGAGTTTTTCGGGATGGGTCACTTTGTGGCCGAAGCCATCGCGGACATAGAAAACATCCATGGCGCGCTCGCCATAGGTCGCGACCATCGCTGACGAGATCGAAAGGCCCGAATCGAAAATGGCGCGGGTCACATCGTAGAGTAGTCCCGGACGGTCTGGTCCCTGCACCTCCATAACGGTTGCGGTGGTCGAAGCGTCATTGTCGAAACTGACGCGCGGACGCACATGGAACGCCGTCGCTCGCCGCTTGGAGGCGCGCTTGGCAAACACTGCATGGGGCTCGATTTCGCCGCGTAGCGTCCTTGAGATCGTCTGGCGCAGCCGTTCCATACGCTCACTGTCGCCGAACGGTCCTCCGTCGGCGTCCTGAACGGTGAAAATGTCGAGCGCGAAACCATCTGTCGTCGTGAACGCCTTGACTTCGACGATGGAACCGCCTGAGACGGCGATCGCGCCCGCCAATTGCGAAAACAGCCCGGGACGATCCCGCACATAGACGACGACGTCGGTCACTGCCCGGAATGCATTGCTCGTGGCGGAAAGCCCAAGCGGATCGCCCCGCGCATCGGCGTCGGCAATCAGGCGTGCATGGCGCTCGAACGTCGCGGCATCGAAAGCCAGCCAATAGGCGTCGTGATGGCGCGATACGGCGCGCTCGCGTGCGCTCGGGGCAAGATCGGCAAGGCGTTGCAGAAGGGCGTTTTTTGCGGCGGCGACTCTCGCCCCGCGCGCGGGCGCGGCGTCCCCGCCCGTCATCAGGGCTTCGGCTTCGTAATAAAGTTCTCGCAGAAGCTGGCCTTTCCAACCGTTCCACACGCCGGGCCCAACGGCACGGATATCGGCCACGGTGAGCACCAGAAGCAATCGCAGCATTTCCGGCGACTGCACGGTCTCGACGAAATTGCGCACGGTCCTCGGATCGGAAATATCGCGTCGCTGCGCCGTGTCGCTCATCACGAGGTGATTGCGTACGAGCCAGGCGACCGCGGCCGTATCGGCCGGCGAGAGCCCCCAGCGGCGGCACAGAGATTCGGCGATGGCGCCGCCAACCTCCGAATGGTCGCCCGGCAGACCCTTGGCGACGTCATGCAGCAGGGTGGCACAATAAAGAGTTTCGCGCGATTTGATGCGCTTGACCGTCTCGCTGGCGAGCGGGTGGTCTTCCTTGAATGTCCCGCGCTCGATGGCGGCCACATTGCCCACTGCACGGATCAGATGTTCGTCGACCGTATAGTGGTGATACATGTTGAACTGCATCAGCGCGACAGCGTGGTTGAAAGCGGGGACAAAGCGCCCCAGTACACCCGCCTCGTTCATGCGACGCAGTGCGCGTTCGGGGTCGCGGCGCGAGGAGAGGATTTCGAGGAAAAGCCGGTTGGCTTCGGGGTCGTCCCGCAAGGTGTCGGTAATGAGGTCCAGCGAGCGTGTGATGGTGCGCAGCGCGTTCGGGTGCACGTCCACGTCCTTGGCGTCAGCCAGGTGGAAGATGCGGATCAGGTTCGCGGGGTCGCGCCGGAACGCATTTGGCATGGCGTCCAGGCGTCCGTTCTCGACGAAGAAATCGTCATTGTCGGTGCGTGGTTTAAGAAAGCCCGGCAGAAGGCGGGAGAGATGTGGTCGGCGTTTCTTGTTCTGTTCCTCAAGGGCGGCACAGAAGATGCGGGTAAGATCGCCCACGTCCTTCGCGACGAGAAAATAGGCGCGCATGAACCGCTCGACCCCTCGCTGCGGTTCATCGTCGATGAAGCCCATGCGGCGTGCCATATCGATCTGGACGTCGAAGGACAGACGGTCCTCCTCGCGGCCGGTGAGGTAGTGAAGCTGGCAGCGCACGTTCCACAAAAATGCTTCGGCGGCGCGGAATGTCTTGTATTCGTCGCGCGTAAAAACGTTATAGCCGACAAGATCGTCCGGATCCTCGACGTGGAACAGGTATTTGCCGATCCAATAGAGTGTCTGCAGATCGCGCAGACCTCCCTTGCTTTCCTTAACGTTGGGTTCGACGAGATATCGGCTTTCACCGTAGCGCAGGTGCCGTTGGTTGCGGTCGGCAAGTTTCGCTTCCACGAAATCCTGTTCGGTTCCCCTGGCAACCTCTGACCAGAACCGCTTGCGCAGTTCGTCATAGAGGTTTCTGTCGCCCCACAGATAGCGGGCTTCGAGAAGGGCGGTGCGTATCGTCATATCCTGCTTGGCAAGCCGCACGCTCTCCGCCAGCGAACGCGTGGCATGGCCGACCTTAAGCCCTAGGTCCCATAGCATGTGCAGGACGAATTCGATCACGCTTTCGCCCCATGCGGTCTGCTTGAACGGACGCACAAACAGCAGATCGATGTCGGAACTGGGCGCCAGCTGCCCGCGCCCGTAACCGCCCGTAGCCACGACCGTCAGCCGCTCGGATTCGGTCGGGTTTTGCGCGTAGTAGAAATGCTTGGTGGCGAAATCGTAGAGAACCTGGATCAGCACGTCCTGGATTTCTGACAGCGCCCGCGCCGCCACGATGCCCTGTAGGCTGCCATTTTCCACCCGCGTCTTTACGCGGCCGCGCGCAACAAGGAACTCTGCTTTGATATGGGCAAGCGCTAATTTGCGCAACCGCGGCTGGTCGGTCTCCACACGCGCCAGCGCCGTCAGGTCACGGCGCAGTGTGTCGCCATCCAAAAGGTCAATTTGTGCCGGCTGATCGAAGCCCAAGGAGAATTCCTTCCGTCACGCCCATAGAAGGACGCGAAACAGCAAAAATTCAAGCTTGGGCTTCGGCCGCGCCCCTTACGCGGTCTTGTCTGACCCCAGCCAACGCTGAACAAGGCCCGCAAGCGCCGCTCCCACAAGCGGGGCCACCCAGAACGCCCAAAGCTGGCCGATGGCCCAGCTACCCTGAAACAGCGCTACCGCGGTCGAGCGCGCGGGATTGACCGATGTGTTGGTGACCGGAATAGAGATCAGATGGATCAGGGTGAGGGAGAGGCCGATGGCCAAAGGCGCGAAGCCTACTGGCGCGCGCGCCGAAGTCGCTCCCAGAATCAGGAGCAGGAACATGAACGTCATGACCACTTCGCAGACGAGACCTGCCTGAAGCGAGTATCCTTGCGGCGAATGCTCGCCATAGCCATTGCTCGCAAAGCCTTGGCTCGCGTCGAAACCGGGCACGCCGCTCGCGATGGCATAAAGAATGGCCGCCGCGGCGATCCCGCCCGCCACCTGAGCGAGCCAGTAGGGAATGATGTCCTTCGCCGGCAGCCGGCCGGCCGTCGCAAGCCCGAGCGTCACCGCCGGATTGAAATGGGCGCCCGAAATATGGCCGAATGCATAGGCGCCCGTCACAACGGTAAGGCCGAAGGCGAGCGCCACACCGGCATAGCCAATTCCCAGGGTGGGGACGCCGGCTGCGAGCACGGCGCTGCCGCATCCCCCCAGTACCAGCCAACCTGTGCCGATAAATTCCGCGGCGAGTTTGCGCGACATGTCCATGATCGAATTCCCCCTGATTCTTTCCCCTGCGCGACACCCGAGTCGCACATTATCATAGCAGCATATGTGAATTATTTTTGCGCGGGAACTGTCTGTGTTCCCAGCCAGGCGAGATAGTCAGGATCGCCGCCGGAGACGGGCAGAACCAGAAAACAGGGTACGGAATAAGGATGTAGCTCGCGTGCTGCGGCGATGGCCTCGTCTGCGAGAGTCCGCCGCGTCTTGATAAAGGCGGCGGTTTCCCGCTCCGCCTCTAGCTTCCCCTGCCATTCATAGATCGACAGTATCGGCGGATAGATATTGACGCAGGCCGCAAGCCGCGCCGCCACCAGTAGTTCGCCGACGTTCCGCGCGGTGGTTTCGTCGGGAAAGGTTGTGTAGACAAGGACAAATTCGCTTTCCATGGAGTTGCCGCAGCGATGGTTCCGGATTGCGTCCGTTTTGGTTGAATATGTATAGCCGGATACTTTCTGGCGCGGCAGCACTTTCCTGGTACGCAGGCCGGTGAGAGGAACGCCGTCTTCCGCCGGGATGCTTCGCGGGTTGGCCCGCGGCGCGCGTGGAATTTTCCGGAGATGGGTCATCGGCCCCGCGGATGAAGCAACCAGCCGGTTTCGCGCCAGAGATGAAGCGGCCGAGCGGCCGCCGCTTATTCAGTTTTGGGACGAGGCACCGCCTGCGGACGTCCTCAAACTGATGTCGACCTGGAAATACGGTCCGGGCGCCAGATGGTTCTCCTACGACTGCTTCGACGATGGCGCGGCTAGGGAATTCATTCGCGAGAACTACGACTCGCGAACGCTCGGGGCTTACTTGCAATGTGCGGTACCGGCCATGAAGTCCGATTTTTTCCGCTACTGCTATCTACATGCGCGCGGCGGCGTTTGGGTGGACGCCGATGTAGGCTGCGTTCGTAGTCTCTATCCGTTGTTCAGTGCCCTCGAACGCGGTCTCCTCTGCGTCCGTCCTGCGCAGATGCCAGGCCGCATCAGGCTGGTCAATTGGCTCCTTGTTGTCAAAAAGCCGGGCGACAGACTGTTCGAGCGCATTATCGCGGATTGCATTCGCAATATCGAAGAGCGCAGCAGCAACAACATCCATGTCGTAACGGGAGGGGGCGTGTCGACATCCCTTTACCACTCGCAGGATGCGCACGAGCGGGCGTTATTCGACGGTTTCCGGATCGTTCAGGCAAGCAATCTTACGAGCTACGTTTCGCTGGTCGATGACCTCGCCTACAAAACCACGTCGAGACATTGGACCATTGTCCAAAAGGAGCGTTCGATCTTTTCGGATGATGTGGCGGGAGACGCCTGAAGAGCAGAGACGCAGAGGAAATCATGGCGCGCGCGACGGTGTGGGCGGCAGTTTTTTCAAATGCGCCGATCCGAAGGCGGCCGCCGATTGATGTCGCGACGTGCTGGAGTTTCTGGTCGAGGACTGGGGAGGTATCCCGTTTCGCGCTGCCCCGGCGGGACCGCCGCATCTGGCGTGGGGCCGGTTCGTCTGGCTCCTTGATCCTGCGGGTACAAAGATCGAATTGTGGGAGCCGAAAAAAATAGCGGCCCGGTGAAAACGAAGCGGCGCGGGTGTTTCGTCCCGCGCCGTCTCGCACAATTCCGAAGGCTCGCTTAGAGGATCTTCAGATTGACGGCTTTTGGGCCCTTCTTGTCGGCTTCGATTTCGAAGCTGACGCGCTGGCCTTCATTGAGCCCTCTGAGACCCGCGGCCTGTACGGCGGTCACATGGACGAACACGTCCTTGCCGCCGCCTTCCGGCGCGATGAATCCGAAGCCCTTCGTGGTATTGAAGAATTTGACCTGTCCGGTCGTCATTACGGCCTTCTCCTGAAAGCATGTGGTTTCGCGGCGGACACCATGTCCGCTACGTAGTCAAAGTCGCGTCATTTTTCAGGGAAAGCGTCGTCGTCACTCCAGGCCGTTTGCACTTTCAACATGCACCCGCATGGCGCGCATAACTCTTCTCTGGGCTCGCGCGGCCTCAACGCCGCCCATATACGGGTTTGGGCCAATCTTGGCAAGGTAACCAGGGCGTAGTCCCGTGCACTACAGGCGTTCCCAGAGCTCGATATGGCGGGGTTGCTCGACTACGCGCGCAAGCCAGCGCTGCACCGCCGGATAAGCCGTGAGATCGAATCCCCCCTCCGCCGCGCAATGCGTGTAGCCGTAGAGCGCGATGTCGGCGACGGAATAGCGCGTGCCGGCGAACCAGTTGCGTTTTGCCAGATGCGTTTCCATGACCTGTAGCGCCGCGTTGCCCTTGGCGCGCCATTCGGTGACGTGATGGCGCTTTTTTTCCAACTCTTCCTCCGGCGCATAGGCGAGCCAGAAACGCGCCACCGCGATATAGGGCTCATGGCTGTATTGCTCGAAGAACATCCAGGAGAGCGCCTGCGCGCGCATCCAGGAATCGTCGGGCTGTAACGCCGTGCCTTCGGCGAGATACCACAGGATCGCGCCGGACTCGGGCAAGAAGCGGCCGTCGTCGAATTCCAGCAGAGGCACCCGGCCATTGGGGTTCTTGGCGAGGAATTCCGGCTTGCGTGTCTCCGTGCCGTGGAGCGGGTACTCTTTCAGCGTCAGCGCAACGCCCAGCTGATGCGCCGCGAGGCGCACCTTGTAGCAATTGCCGGACATCTGCATCTGGTGGAGTACATGCATCGGGATCTCCTTTTGTGCGTTTACAGCATGCGCGATTCGGCCATGCAAAGCGCGCGCGGCTGCCGTGCGGTGCCGAAACGTCACACAACCTCGACGCTGCCGGGAAATAAAGCGCTCGCGGAACCTTGGGAGCCTATCAATCGTTGTTATCATTGAATAAGGCTGCGCGTCTCATCGCCCGTCGCCTGGGCCATGGCTGGCGAGATCCTCCGGCGGGTTAGCACGCAAAAAATCAGGTTGGATATTCCGCCGCGCGATGGTGCGCGTCGGCACAATTCCGCCACAGACGGGGGGGAGTCTCTCGCCGGGAAACGCAAGGAAAATGGACATGAAATACGTCATCGCAGCATTGACGGCTGTAGTAGCGGGTGGTGTGGCGGGTTTTTACTGGCCCGCGAAGGCGGACGAGGCCGTGGCGATGGATAGTCCGGTTACAGTGAACGGCATCGAGACCGTCTGCACCGGCATCGGCGACGATGCGCAACACGATCCGCGCTGGGCCGCCTATCCCGTGCGCGTAGAATTCTCGAACAGCGGCTCGCAATATCTGTCGGGCGCCCATGTCGTGCTCGCCACCAGTGCAGGCAAGACTCTGGCGACGCTCGATTGTGCCGGTCCCTGGGTGCTCTTCAAGCTCGCACATGGTTCTTACAAGGTGACGGCGACACTCACCGGCGATCCCGCCAGCGCGGCGCGCAGCACCAAATTCTCGCCACCGTCTTCCGGACAGAAACGTGTACCGATCATCTTTCCGCTCAAGGCGAACGAGTAGCAGTTTTCAGCTCTAATATTTCGCGCGCATTGCCGCGACGGATTTGGTGACGAGTTCCTCCAGCACCTTGAGATCCACATCGGCCAGCTTCTTGATGTAGAGGCAGACCTTGCCGACAGTGTGCTTGCCGAGACTGCCAAGCAGCGCCGGGGCACCCTCGAACGCTGTATGAACATAGAGAACGGTTGCGGCTTTACGCGGCGAGAAGCCGACGAGCGGCATGTCGCCCTCACGTCCACTTTCGTAGACGTAGTGATAGCTGCCGAAGCCGATGATAGCGGCCCCCCACATTTTCGGCTTCTCGCCCGATGCGCGTTGCATCAGCGCCGCGAGTCTTTTGGCGTCTTTGCGCCTTGTTTCGTCCGCGACCGCGGCGGCGAAACCCGCGACACCTGCAGCGGTCGGCTTGGTCTTGATGTCGGCCATGCGGTTTGCCTTTGTGTTCTTGAACTCCGCCAGGAGCAACATGAAGCATATTGCTGTTTCTCGCCCCGGGCGATCAACTCGCATGGTGCGCCCAGATGCGCCGGCGCACACATTCTGTATGCAGGAGTCGACGATGATCGATCACGTTTCGCTTGCCGTCCGCGGGCTGGCCCGCAGCGCGTCGTTTTACGAGCCCGTGCTCCACACGCTGGGCCTGAAACGGCTGGTGGAACGCGAGGGCACGGTGGGATTCGGTAAGACCTATCCAGAATTCTGGCTCAATGCGCGCGACGCCCAGCCGGCGCAACCGGAAACGACGGGCACGCATATCGCGCTGCGGGCGCGCAGCGAGGATGCGGTGCGCGCGTTCCACGCGGCGGCACTCGTCTATGGCGGGGGTGACGCTGGTGCACCGGGTCCGCGCCAGGGTGCGATGACGGTCTACTACGGTGCTTTCGTGTTCGATCCGGAGGGCAATAAAATCGAAGCGGTGAATTTCCCGGCCGTGAGCGAACCGCAGTAGCGCGTGCCCGGCCTAGTCCGGGCTCTTCGATGTAGTCCACTGCGGGAGTTGCGGCTCCTGGGGGGCATCGTTATAAAGCGCCTCCCGAGAAATGACCGGAGAGTAGCTCAGCCTGGTAGAGCACCACGTTCGGGACGTGGGGGCCGGAGGTTCGAATCCTCTCTCTCCGACCATTTCCTCTCACGCAATCGCCTCAGTGCGGCAGGAACTGTGTCGCATTGCCGGCAAGCGCCCGGCCAATCCACGGCAGCGCCGGAATGAGGACGTAACCCGCCACGCGCACCAGGGTCGAATGATCGAAAGGCCATTCGTGGACGGTCTGTATGCGTGTTTCATAGGCGAGCAGGCCTTGCAGGCGCATTGCCGCTTTGGCGTCGCAAGCCGCCTCGCCCCGGACCGCGCCGATGTCGGTCCTGATCCGGTCGAGTGCGGCCGATTTTTCCGCTCTGATGCGGCGATGAACATGCGTCATGGGGCGGAAGAAGATCCACAATCCCATGCCCACACAGGCACCCAGGATCGCGAAATTCGTGCTGCCGATGCCATCGCCCACGAAGAAGAGACACACGATCGCCGAGGCCGTGAACCAGACGAACGCGTTGCGTGCGCTGCGGCGCCCGATCACGGCAAGTTTGTCCACCTGCAGGAGATCGATTTTGAGGTCGTGCTCTATCAGCTGCGCGAAGGCGCGGCCGCCGCGCACGGTCGATACGACACCGCGCGCGAACAGCGCGCACAGGAACATGATGATCGCGACCTTCCATGCGAACAGCACGGGATGTTCCCACAGGGAGGAGAGCGGAACGGCGACGAAGGCCAGCGCGATGCCGGCCGCCGCGCCAGCAGCGCTCGCCCATAACATCGGCGTGCGCGGTGCCGGACCGACAATGGTGGCGGCAGCTGCCGCGCCGGAAGCGATAGCCATGAAGGCCGGTTTTTCGGTTTGCTCCTTAAGATACGTGTAGCGCTGCATGCCCAGGATCGTCGCCGTGAGCAGTGACAGCACCAGCGCCGGCCAGGCATCCGGCGTAAAGCCCAGATCGCGCAAATTGTTGCCGAACAGGGGCGCATGCACGAATGCGCTGGCGAGCGCGAAACTTCCGGTCAGAACAACAAAAAGAAGTGCCGTAGTCGCAGTCGTTCCGACCGGCGAGCGCAGAAACAGCAATTGCTCGAAGGAGACGTCTTCGGTGGACGTGGCGGCAAGAGCCTGATTCATGGCGTCATTGTAGAGCAGTTCACGAGCGACCCCTAAAGCTCAGAGCCAACGTCGCATCCGTTGCATATAGCGATCGTAATCCGCGCCGAATTGCCGACGCATCTTCGCTTCTTCGAAGGGGATATGCGCCCAATTGCAGGTCGCGAAGAGGAGCAGGGGCACGGCGAACATCGGCAGGTCGCCGCTCCAGAACGCGATGCCGGAGGTGAGGGTGACGAGCCCCAGATACATGGGGTTGCGCGTCAATCTGTAAGGTCCCCACACGACAAGCTTCTTGTTCGATTCCGATGTCGGATTGATCTCCGTGCCTTCCCTGCGGAACAGCAGCAAGGCGGAAGCCGTCAAGGCTAGGCCGGCCATAAGGAGAATCGCGCCAAGCCAGACGAGGCGCAGGTCGATCAAGGTCCGCCAGGGGAAGGCAGCGCTCAGCGCGCCTGCGAGCGCGAGATAGATCATACCCCAGATCGGCGGTATCAGTTTCAGCATGGTGGCGGATTCCCGATGGAGGTTGGCCAGCCGCAACGCAACATCCCCGGACAGGCGAAAATGGGTGGGCATAATAGCGCGTCGCCGCGTCACGCAGAAGCTGCTCCACACTCAGCCGGATGGCAGGGCGTTCGCACGCGCAATATCGCCCAGCCAATAGGCCGACGGTTTCGGTTTGCGCGCCTGCGTCGTGCGGTCGACGGCGACGAGACCGAATTTCGGCCGATAGCCTTCCAGCCATTCGTAGTTGTCGAGCAATGACCAGTGGATATAACCGCGCACGTCGATGCCATCGGCCACGCAGCGCAGCACGCCTTTCAGCGCCCGCCGAGTGTAGGCGACGCGCCGTGCATCGTCCTCCGCGCCGATGCCGTTCTCGGTGACGAGTATGGGACACCCGCTGATTCGTGCGGCTTTCCGCACGGTGGCCTCGAGCGCGTCGGGGTAGAACTCATAGCCCATCTGCGTGCGTTCGGCGTCCTCCGGTACCGGCAGATAGCCCTTCGCGCCGAAGCGGACCCGCGTATAGGTCTGCACGCCGACGAAATCGTCGCCGCGCAGCGATTCGAGGAACTGGCCCTCTATGAGGTATTCCGCAGTATCGCGGTTATCTTCGCCGCCCGGCTCGGCCTGCATGTCGAGCAGCGCGAGCGTAATCCCGATCGGACAGGCAAGCCCCGCGGATTTCAACGCCTCATAGCCTTTGCGGTGTGCCGCGATGAGTTGGGGAGACGCTGCCCGGCCGTCGCAGATGAGAAACGGCGCCCAGCGCTCGGTAGTGCCGCCGCAACGTTGTGCGAGATCAGCGAAACGCCGCGGCCGTTGCTAGCGCGCGCCATCGCGTGCTTCGCGCGTCGCCGTGATCATCATGGGAACATTCGCTTCGTTGATCGTGCAGGCATGGGCGATGAGGTCGCCGAGCGCGCGGCCGGCCGTCTCGCAATAGCGCGCGAAACGGTCGACCGATGTCTTTTCCTCCCAGCCGCCGTCGCGCGTGAACCACAAAGGCGCCGTGAAATGGTGAAAGGTCACGATCGGGATGATGCCGGCAGCGTGGCATTCGGCGATCACGCGACGGTAGTGATCGAGCACGGCCCGCGAGAAGAAGCCTTCCTCTGGCTCGATCCGCGCCCACTCGATGGAGAAGCGATAGGCGGCGAAGCCGAGCCCCTTGAGCAGGGCGATGTCGTGTGCATAGCGGTGATAGTGATCGCAGGCGTCGCCGGAAGGTTCGGCGAAGAAACTCCCGGGCGCCATTTCCATCAGCCACAGGTCGCTCGCGACATTGCCACCTTCGACCTGGTGCGCGGCCGTTGCCGTGCCCCAGATGAACCCCTTTGGAAACTGCGTTGGCATGATCTCGCTCCCGCTTTCGGTGCAAGCGTTTCATGACGGGGCGCGACTGGGCAAGCAGGAAAAAGGCCCGCGTCTGTTCGAACGCGAGCCTTTCCGAAGGGACTGTTTTGTTCGCCTCAAAACAACACGCCGGCCTCCAACAGTGCGCGGAACTGACCGGTGTTCGACAGGCTCGAGCCGAACACATCGCCGGGTGTGGCATTGGATACGGTGACGTAGGACGCCTCCGGCCGGATGAAGAAAACCTTGTATTGATAGGTGGGAGTGACGGTGAACGACCACGCCTTGCTGCCGGGTCCGTAAAGCAGGCTCGGCGCGCCGGCGGCGGCACTGCCGGTGGTGTCTATATATTCGACGCGGGCCGCGAGATTCCAGCTGGCATTGAGGTTGTAGTTGACGAGCACCGCGCCGCTATACGAATTGCCCTCGTGCGTAAGGCCCAGCGCCGTGCTGGCCGCGACATGGGTCATCTGGAAATAGGGAGTGATCGTCCAGGGGCCTTCCGTGTGGGTATAGATAAGATTGTAGATATCGCTGTTGTTCTGATAGGGCGCTGTCACGAAACTGGCAACTGTGGACGTGCCCAGATTGCCGCCGCCCACGAAGGAAAGCGAATTGGCGGGATCGATGGTCCATGCGGCCGAGCCCGAAAGCCAGTCGAACTTGTTGGAATAAAGACCGTCATTCCACGACAGTGACAGAGCGAGCGGACCGATCGTGTAGTTCGCCTGGACACCGCGGCTGATCGCGGGTTCCTGGTTCCACAACAGCCCGCGCTCGACATTCATGTTCTCGAACGAGAACGTGTACTCAGCACCGAACAGGGTCGGCAGCTTCCCGACCTGAATGTTGAAAGTGTCTGTGGGCGCGATTTTTAGATAGGCCACTGGCACAACGCCGAATGTGTTGCTCGTTTCCTTGCCCGACGAGACGATCGTCGTGCCGAGGGCGGGCAGATCGTAGGCGCCAGCCTGGACATAGAATTGTATGAGGCCATCGGTCTTCTGGACGATCACCTGGCCGTTGGTCGCATCCCAGCGCCAATGCTGGTCGCCGAAAGGTGTCTGGGGTTCGCTCGTATAGGCGCCGAAGCCGCTGGCCACACCGCTGACATAAATTTTTCCGAGCGGCCCGGCGTCGAAGCTGACCGGATTGGGGTTCGCAACCAGTGGTCCGGTGAGCGACGGCGTCGAAAGCGCATCGGCGGCGGCTGGACTGGCTGCAAGGGCCAACATCGCTGCGCAGGCCGCGCCCATTCCCGTCCGTCGGACGTTTCGCCGGTTGTCCGCAAGGGACGGTGCGGCCGCCATTGCCGCTTTTGGATTCTTCAGGTTCACTTTTCTTACCCCTTCGCCATTGAAGATCCGGTGGAGGGCCACCGGGTCCGCGGGACTGTCGTGTAAGAGATTTGGAAGGGAGCGTGCTGCAGCGCAATAAGAATGACGTATAGATTTGTTCAGTTTTTATATGGAAAACAGAATAATATGACAGGCGTTGTTGCGATGCAACATAAAGTTGCTCGAAACATGGGCGTATGATGCCTTTTTGAGCGTTCAGGGCCTGGAAAACGAAAGATGCAGTCCGCCGTCCACCATCAGCATTTCGCCCGTCATGTGGCGAGACGCGGTGCCGCAGAGGAATAGCACCGTATCGGCAATGTCATCCGGCTGGCCGGCGTGTTTGAGGGGCGTGGTCTCCGCTTGTTCGGCATTGATTCGGGCAAAACGCTCCTCGCCGAAGCGATCCCGGAACCATCGCGTCGCGACATAGCCCGGACAAACCGCGTTGACACGGATTTCGGGCGCCAGCGCGCGGGCAAGCGAAAGCGTCATCGTATTGAGCGCGCCCTTGGAGGCCGCATAGGCGACGGAAGATCCCAAACTAGCGATCCCTGCTACCGAAGAGATGTTTACCACCGCGCCGGACCCGCTCGCTTTCAGGGCACCCGCGCAGGCGCGGATCATCTGGAACGGGCCGATGACATTGACGGCGTAGATGCTTGCGAAATCTTCCGCGCTCAAAGCGTCCAAATCGTTGTGCTTGGCGAATTTGGTAATGCCCGCATTGTTGACGAGGATATCAATACGGCCCCAGGCGTCGAGTGCGGCGGCGGCAAGCGCGCGACAGGCCTCATCCTGCGCGACGTCGCCCTGCACGAGCAGGCAATCTCCGCCAGCGGCGCGCGCAGCCGCTGCAGTCGCTTGCGCCTCCGCTTCGCTCTTCGTGTAGTTGATTACCACCTTCGCGCCGCGCGCCGCGAGGCCGATGGCTGTCGCCGCACCGATACCAGACGCGGAACCGGTCACGATCGCGACCTTGTCCTGGAATTCGCCCTGTCCCATATCGTGTGTCGCTCCTATCTTCGTTGTCGCAGCCGGCTGTTGGCGGCGCTTTTTTGGCGGATGCATCGTACAATCTCCCGATGACCGCACAACGTTCCGCAATGACCGCGCCCGATGCATCGCTGGCAGCGCCGGCGATCGAATACTGGCCGCCGTCCGGCGAGGCGGCCATGCGCATCATCCTCATCCGGCATGGGCGGCCGGACATCGAGATTTCACCGCGGACGTCGCATAAGGAGTTTCGCCGCTATATCGACGCATATGAAGACGCGGGCCTCGACCCGGGCAGCGCGCCGCCGGAGGAGTTGCAGGACCTCGTGGGTGAGTTGGCCGCCGTGTTCACCAGCAGCCGCAAACGGGCGCATGACAGTGCGCGCGCGCTCGCGCCTCATGCGGAACTCATTGTCGATCCGCTGTTCGCGGAAGCGCCATTGGCGTCGCCGCCGATCCCCATCCTGCGGATGAAAGTGCCGAAATGGGCGGTCGTGTCGCGGCTTCTGTGGCATGTCGGCTATCACCCGGAAATCGAGAATTACCGCAGGGTCAAGCACCGTGCGGCTGAGGCCGCCGATATCCTGATGCGCCGGGCGCGCGCAGACGGCGTTTCCGCCCTCGTGGCGCATGGCTACTTCAATCTGATGCTGGGGCGGGAACTACGCCGGCGCGGGTTCGAGAAATCGGGGTCGCATCGCGCACGTTTCTGGAACGCGGTGATCTATTCGCGGCAGGCGGCGGAGTAGGCGGATGACTGCCGCGAATCCTTGGAACGCCCGGAAGGAACGTGAAACGTTCTGTATACGGCTAAAGCTCTTGCATCGGCTGGTCAGCCCCAACACAGATTTCGTCATAATGGAATCGTATGACCCCGGGGCGTTTCGCTTGCAAAAAAATCCCCGAGAGAACAACTCAGTTCTCGTCGGGGAGAGCGTTTCGACACGGGGGAGTGTCGACGCCATCATGCGCGCAAGACTCTGAAAAATTTGTGAAGGCAGGGATGGAATCGCATTCCCCTTGGAGAAGCCCTGGCACTCTCTTCGGGGAATGCGTCCAGCTGCAGTTGCAGACAATTTGTCTGAAAACTTCTAAAACACTGTAAATTTTCTTGACGCTGCCGACGACATCGCGCTGGAATATATGGATAAAACAAGTGCGACTTGTAGAATGCGGCGCTGCGCAGTTGGCGCCTGGCTGGGGCGGTCATTGGCCGGCAATGCTGGGTAAGCCAAAGCGTGGGTGCAACGGCCAAATCCGGCGCTAGCCGTGATACGTCGCGGGGGCGGCCGCTTCACTGAAATTATTCGGTCGGCAGCACTGTCCAGAAGCCAGAGAACTGGGCGTAGTCGACCGGCATAGCTGTGCGCTCCAGCGTGCCGTTGGGGTGACGCAGTTCGACGGACGCCTTGCGTCCTTCGTCCTCTATCTGAACGACATGCGCGATCAGACCGGGCGTCGCCTCGCTCACATATCGCTGCCCAACTTCAAATCTCACCTGGGACCCTCCCAAAGGATGCGCGCCCCCTGGAGTCCCTCGATGTCTCTCGAGGTTGCCATTCTTGGTACGTCGGTGCTCCAGATTCGGATCATGCCGCCTTCATGCGCCGCTGCCAATAGCCAGAGAACTCCTCGGACGGAGCAGACGACGAAGCGAGGGCACCCGGTGGTGTACTCGGGTTACCGGCAACGGCACGTCAAACCGGTCTAAGATTTGACCGCTTTGCAGCGGCCAACCGTTCGTAATCGGTTGCAAACTGCAGAGGGATTTTGGCGTCCGCTTTTGTCAGGTATGCCTTCCTCGAACTTGCGAACCTCGTCCGCGCGGCGGCGGAATTTGGCCATGCTTCCCTGGTCTGATTGGATGGGAATTGGGAACTATCCGATGTCTGACGAAACAGCATACCCACCAAACACCTTCACGGCCGCCGTATGGCGCAATGGTTGCCAATTTTTTGGTCAAATTGTTCCAGCACCGTTAACCCAGTCCCTAAGCTGCCTTCTGATTGCGATCTTCATTCTGGAGCAATGCTTTCCAGTCGAGTCGGCAAATGGACTCGTGCCTGACGGCCGTACCATGACGGCCTTTGGCGCTTTTTCTGCGCCGCTGATACTTCACGGCGAATGGTGGAGGTTTTTCGTCGGTCCCCTGCTTCATGGTGGACCCTTTCACCTGATTGAAGACGTTGTCGGACTCATGGGCGTGGGCTTGGCGTTGGAGCCCTTGGTCGGGCGCGTCTGGTTTGGTGCATTGTTGGCGATCGGAGCAATTGCGGGTGCCGTATGTTCTTTTGTGTGGCTGCCTGCAGGTAGCCAGACGGTTGGCTCGTCCGGGGCCGTCATGAGCGCACTTGCGGCCAATTTTGTGTGCAGCTTTCGTTTCCAGGATATTCGTCAGCGGCGCTTCCTACAAAAAAACAGCTTTCTATATCTGGTACCGATGCTGATCGGTACGTTCAACGGTTTCCACGGGGCCGGTCTCGCGGTCGACATCAGCAGTCATGTCGGTGGAACCGCCGCAGGCGTCGCTCTCGGTTGCATACTCTTGCTGATCTGGCCGTCACAGAGTCCGAAACCACGGTTCGATTTTGTCGCAAGTATGGTCGTAGCTGGGTACGTTACCGCTTGCGCTATGGGCTTTGTGGTCATGGTTTCGCATTACAATTTTTATGCGGAGTATTATGCCGGAATCATTTCCAGACGAGATTTTCCTCAAAGTGGCGAGGAAAAGTTGATTCGTTCCCGCTATTATGTGGAGCATTATCCACTTGATCCGACGGCGCACCTGTTTCTCGGCGAATTCTACTTGCAGAAAAAAATTTACCCCTTCGCTGAAGGAGAATTTCGCATTGCGTCGGCCTTGGCTGCGTCTCCCATCATAAACCCTAACGAACGCAACCTCATTGCGGGTTATCTGGCTTTGGCGCTATGGCTGCAAGGGCGGCGTTCAGAAGCGTCGCCCGTTGCGAAACCGTTATGCTACGGCAAAGTTGACGACACAGAATCAGTGAAGTTGCAGTATTATTTACTGACGCACGGACTGTGCTCCTGACAGCCGCTCACGCCACAGCGTCGAATTATTTGCCGCCAATTTCCCTCATCGCGAGGAATCCGAGACCGACTCAAAGCATCGCGGGGATGACACGATCCGGCGGTTTGTGTCCGTCGGCGAAGGTCTTGATATTGACGATGACCTTCTCGCCCATATCGATGCGGCCTTCGATCGTCGCCGAGCCCATATGCGGCAGTAACACGACATTCTTGAGCTTCAGCAGCTTGGGATTGACCGCGGGTTCGTGCTCGAACACGTCCAGGCCGGCGCCGGACAGGGCGCCGGTCTCAAGCATGCGGGCAAGGGCGTTTTCGTCGATCACTTCCCCGCGCGATGTATTCACCAAGTAGGCGGTCGGCTTCATCAGCTTGAGCCGTCGCGCCGACAGCAGATGGTAGGTCGCCGGCGTGTGCGGACAGTTGACCGAGACGATGTCCATACGGGCCAGCATCTGATCCAGACTGTCCCAATAGGTCGCTTCGAGTTCCCGCTCGATTTGGGGAGCCACAGGTTTGCGGTTGTGGTAATGGATCTGCAGACCGAACGCTTTGGCGCGCCTGGCGACGGCCTGGCCGATGCGGCCCATTCCGACAATGCCCAGCCGCTTGCCCCAGATGCGGTGACCCAGCATCCATGACGGGGACCAGCCTTGAAAATGTTCCGCCTTTAATTCGTCGGCACCCTCGACCAGCCGGCGCGGGACGGCAAGCATGAGCGCCATTGTCATGTCCGCTGTGTCTTCGGTCAGCACACCTGGCGTGTTGGTCACGGCGATGCCGCGTTCGAGCGCCGTCTTGACGTCGATATTGTCGACACCGGTGCCGAAATTCGCGATGAGCTTGAGGTTCGCGCCGGCCCGGACCAGCACCTTCGAATCGATCCGGTCTGTCACGGTGGGGACGAGCACGTCGGCTTTCTGCACGGCTTCGATGAGTTCGGCCTGATTCATCGGTTTGTCATCGACATTGAGCCGCGTGTCGAACAGCTCCCGCATGCGCGTTTCGATCGCGTCGGGCAGCTTACGCGTGACGATCACAACCGGTCTATGCGCGGCCATCGCGGGGTTCCAGTTTCTTCGAGGGTCTGTATAGCAGCAGCGCAGCCCCCTTGCGGTATTAGCAGATGGTGCAGGCGGGTCAAATATCCGCAATATGTGTCGCCGCCGCGGTTTTGCAGCGGCCCGCCATTCGGGCTAGAAAGAATATGCAAATCGCTACATTCCGGGAGAAACCAGCATCCATGGATCGGTCCGCCGTCCTTGGATTGGCGTTTCTCTGTGCGGTGTTGTCTTCCCCATTTTGTGCGGGCACGGCCAGGGCGGGCTCGCCGCTGGTCGTGAGCGACGCGCTGCCGCGGTTCGCGAGCCTGTCGAGCGACAAGGTGTTCTGGCGGGAAGGGCCGACCTACGATCATCCGGTCATATGGATTTATCGCCGCAAGGGTCTGCCGGTCGAGATTCTCGCGTCCTACGATGTGTGGCGGCGGGTTCGCGATGCCGACGGCACGGTGGGCTGGGTTCACAGTTCGATGGTGTCGGATCGCCGCACGGTCGTGGTACGAAGCTCGCGTCCCGCCCCGCTCAGGGAGCACGCCGCAGTCGGCTCGCCAGTCATTGCTTTGTTGGCGCCTGGCGTCGTCGGCAAGCTGGAAGGCTGCGACGCTATCGCTTGCGAAGTCTCGGTCAGTGGCGCCGACGGTTGGATCGACAAAAAAAATATCTGGGGAGTGAACGTTGGTGAAGTCTTCAATTGAGCCGGGAGACACGTCCGGCGGCGGCCGTGCGTCTCATCCCGCCCGAGATATCGATCCGGCCGTGGGGGAGCCTTCCGGCAGCCCGGCCATGCTGGCAGCGGTGGAGGCTGGCGGTCTCGCCTCGCTGCTCCGCTCGCCGCCTGGGTTCTCGACGACGGGCGACCGCATCGGCAGTCCCCTGGGGCAATTGTCCTGGGCGGTGTTCGACCTGGCGCGTACGCCCTATGTCCTGCTGGTCACGATCTATATTTTTGCGCCCTATTTCGCGAACACAGTGGTCGTGAACGATCCCGTGCGCGGGCAGGCGCTATGGGGCAACATCCAGGGGTACAGCGGCGTGTTCATTGCGCTGCTGGCGCCCTTTATCGGGGCCATTTCCGACACGGGCGGCCGGCGCAAGCCCTGGATTGCGGTCTTTGCGTCCCTCATCGCCATTCCGGCGGCCTTGTTGTGGTGGGCGAAGCCCGCAGGTATGGGCCTCACGGTCCTCGAAATTGGCGCGCTGATCGCGCTCACCTATGTCGCCTATGAATTTTCAACGGTCTTCTACAACGCCATGCTGCCGTCCATCACCACGCACGCGCGTATCGGCGGCTTGTCGGGATTGGGCCTCGCGCTCGGCAACGCCTCCGGTCTCGTGCTGCTGATCTTTCTGCTTGTCGCCTTTTCGCTGCCCGGTCATGTGCATTGGAGTTTCATTCCGGCCCATCCGTTGTTCGGAATCGACCAGGCGGCGCATGAACCGGAGCGTCTCACGGGCCCGCTTTCGGCGCTCTGCATCTTCGTGTTCACGCTGCCGCTGATGATTTGGACGCCGGACCGGCTGAAAGCCGGGCTCGGCTGGCGCGAAGCGTCGGCCAAGGGGATCAAATCTGTCTTCCGCACCGTCCGCAGCCTTAGACATTATCGCAATGTCGCGACCTATCTGCTGGCGCGGCTCTTTTTCAATGACGGCATGACTGCATTGCTTACTTTCGGAGGCGTCTATGCCGCCGGCACGTTTCATTGGGGCGCACTCGCCATGACCGCCTACGGCATCGTGCTCAGCATCTTCGCCGTATTGGGGGGATTTTTCGGCGGCTGGCTCGACGATCGTTTCGGCTCGAAGACCGCCATCTACGTCTCCGTCGGGGGCACGCTTATCTTCGGCCTGTTGGGAATTTCCATGGGCCTCGACCGCATATTCTGGTTCATTCCCTACGATCCTAACGCGCCGGCCGTGCTCGATCTCCCATTCTTCCGGAGCTGGCCCGAGCTCATTTTTCTGCTCGTCATGATTTTCGTGGCTATCTGCGTGACGGCGTCTTACGCCAATGCCCGCACGATGATGGCGCGTATCGCGCCGACGGAACGCATGACCGAATTCTTCGGCCTCTTTTCGCTCTCCGGCCAATCGACATCGTTTCTCGCCACGCTGAGCGCGAGCTGGCTCACTTTGTGGACGGCGAGCCAGCGCGGCGGAATGATCGCGGTGATGACGTTTCTTGTCCTCGGCCTGATCGGCATGATCTGGGTGAAGGAAGAACGCGCGACCTCGGTGTGAGTGCCCGCCTCAATGGCGGAAATGGCGTATGCCCGTGAATGCCATTGCGAGCCCGGCATCGTTCGCGGCTTTGATGACCTCGTCGTCGCGGATAGAGCCGCCCGGCTGGATCACGGCCGTGGCGCCCGCCTCGGCCACGGCGAGCAGGCCGTCCGCGAACGGAAAATAGGCGTCGGACGCAGCCGCGGACCCCTTGGTCAGGGGCTCCGCCCAGCCGGCAGCCTGCGCCGCATCCCTGGCTTTGAGCGCCGCGATACGCGCGGAATCGACCCGGCTCATCTGCCCGGCGCCGATGCCCGCAGTCTGCAAATCTTTCGCATAAACGATCGTGTTCGATTTCACATGCTTGCCCACCGTGAACGCGAACAGCATGTCGGCGATCTCGTGTTCCGTGGGTTGGCGCACGGTCACGATCTTGAGTTTGTCGCGGGCAATGCGGGCATTGTCGCGCGACTGGACGAGGAAGCCGCCTGAGACGGTCTTGAATGTGATGCCCGCAGCGCCCGCATCCGGCAATCCGCCCGCGAACAGCAGCCGCAGATTCCTTCTCGCGGAGAGGATGCGCCGCGCTTCTTCGTCGGCGTCGGGCGCGATGATCACTTCCGTGAACAGCTTGCTGATTTCCGTGGCCGTGGCGCCGTCGAGCTTGCGGTTGAAGGCAAGAATACCGCCGAACGCGCTGACGGGATCGCAGGCGAGCGCCTTCGCATAGGCATCAACGAGTGTCGCGCCAAGCGCCACGCCGCAGGGATTGGCGTGTTTGATGATCGCGCAGGCGGCGTGGAGAGCGGGGTCGAATTCGGCCACGAGTTCGTAGGCCGCGTCCGTATCGTTGATATTGTTGTAGGAAAGCTCCTTGCCCTGCACCTGCTCGGCCGTCGCGACGCCGAAGCGCTTTTCGCCGGTGACGTAAAATGCCGCGTCCTGGTGCGGATTCTCGCCATAACGCAGCGACTGACGCAACTGTCCCGCGAAGGTTCGGCGGCGGGGCGGGGCATGCTCGCCGTTTTTCGCCAATTCGCCCGCGAGCCAGTTCGAAACTGCGGCGTCATAGGCGGCCGTGCGCGCATAGGCGATCTGCGCGAGCTTGCGGCGCAGCGCGAGCGTGGTGGCGCCGGCATTGGCGTCCATCTCGGCCAGCACGGCCGCGTAATCCTCCGGGTCGACCACCACCGTGACCCAGCCATGATTCTTCGACGCGGCGCGGATCATCGCTGGACCGCCGATGTCGATGTTCTCGACCGCGTCGTCAAAGGCTGCGCCCTTCGCGACGGTCGCCTCGAACGGATAGAGATTGGAGACGAGAAGATCGATGCCTTCGATGCCGTGCGCCCGCATGGCGTTGGCGTGGTCTTCCTTATCGCGCAGGGCGAGCAGCCCTCCATGGATTTTTGGGTGCAGCGTCTTAACCCGCCCGTCCATGATTTCCGGAAAACCGGTGACGTCGGAAACGTCCGTGACATCGAGCCCCGCGCCGCGCAGCGCCCGGGCGGTGCCGCCCGTGGAGAGCAGCGAAACGCCATGGCTCGCCAGCCTGCGTGCGAATTCTTCGAGGCCGGTTTTGTCGGAGACGGAAAGGAGCGCGCGGCGGATAGGGCGGAGCGTCATGGCGGTGCCTTTTTCGAATGCCCGCTCTTACTTCGCCGGACGGAAAAAGAGAAGCGTCCGGCCGTGCCGTTCAACACGCATGTTGTCGCGATTTCAGCACGTCGTAGACGGCGTCCGTCAGATGGGCGAGGTCGCCTTCGCCGATAGTAAGCGCGGGGGTCAGATAGACGATGTTGCGAAACGGACGTACCCAGACGCCGGCTTCGACAAACCGCCTTTTGAGATCGGCGAGATTGCCGATGTCTTCGAGTTCCACGACGCCGATGGCACCGCGCACCCGCACATCAACCACGCCGGGGAGGCCAAGGCAGCGGCCGAGCGCCGGCGCCATTTTCTTGGCGATTTCCGCGGCCTGCAGGCAACGCGGCTCGCGTTCGAACAGATCGAGCGACGCATTCGCCGCGGCGCAGGCGAGCGCATTGCCCATGAAAGTGGGGCCATGCATCAGGGCATGAGCGGGATCGTCGGACCAGAACGCGTCGAACACCTTGCTCGTTGCGACGGTGGCGGCGAGGGGCAGCGTGCCGCCGCTCAGCGCTTTGCCGAGCGTGACGATATCGGGGACGATTTCGCCCGCCAGGCAGGCGAACATCGGTCCGGTGCGGCCGAAGCCGGTGAAGATCTCGTCGCAGATGAGAAGCAGGTCGTATTTGTCGGCGAGGCGCCTGAGCCGCCGCAGGCAGGCTTCGTCATGGAACAGCATGCCGCCCGCGCCCTGCACCAGAGGCTCGACGAGGATGCCCGCGACGCGCTCGGCATGACGTTCGAGAAAGGCGTCAAGCACGGCTTCGGATTCGTCGTCGCGGGGCAAAGCGAGAATGTCCTGCGCCGGCAGCACGCCGTTGAACAGCGTGTGCATGCCTTCGTCGGGATCGCAGACCGACATGGTCGCGAAGGTATCGCCGTGATAACCGCCCTTGAACGCTACGAAGCGCGTGCGCCCGCGCTGGCCGCGATTGAGCCAGTATTGGACGGCCATCTTCATCGCCACTTCGACGGCGACCGAACCGGAATCGGAAAAGAACACGCGCGAAAGATCGCCGGGCAAAAGATCCGCCAGCCGTGCGGCGAGCGTCAGCGCTTCTTCATGCACGAGGCCGCCCAGCATCACATGCGGCAGGATGCGCAACCGGTGTTCGATCGCAGCCCGGATATGCGGATGGTTGTAGCCGTGGCACGCCGTCCACCACGACGCGATGCCGTCCACCAGCACGCGGCCGTCGGCGAGTGCTATGCGCGTGCCTTCGGTGCGCACGGCCGCCAGCGGCGGGAACGCCGTCTTCATCTGCGTGTAAGGCAGCCAGATATGCGGCAGGCCGTGTTCGAACCATTCGGGCGAAGTCATGCGAAAATAACGCGTCAGAGCGCCATTGGACGCATGCCGAGACGTTCCAGCAACGCACGGTCTTCGTCCTGCTTCGGATTTGGCGTGGTGAGCAGCTTGGGGCCGTAGAAGATCGAATTGGCACCCGCGAGGAAGCAGAGCGCCTGCGTTTCCGCGCTCATCGCTTCGCGACCGGCCGACAGCCGCACCATGGATTTCGGCATCGTGATGCGCGCGACCGCGATCATGCGGACGAATTCGATCGCGTCGAGCGCCTGACCCTGCGACACGGGCGTCCCTTCCACCTGTACGAGCGCGTTGATGGGCACGCTTTCGGGATGTTCGGGCAGGTTCGCCAGCGCGTGGATGAGGCCGACGCGGTCCGCGCGGCCTTCGCCCATGCCGACGATGCCGCCGCAGCAGACATGGATGCCCGCGTCGCGCACATGCCCCAGCGTCTGCAGCCGGTCCTCATAGGTTCGTGTGCTGATGATCTCGCCATAGAATTCCGGCGAGGTGTCGAGATTGTGGTTGTAATAGTCGAGGCCCGCCTCTTTCAGGCGCGCGGCCTGACCGTCCGTCAGCATGCCCAACGTGGCGCAGGTTTCCAACCCCAGTGCCTTCACGCCCGACACCATCTCGCAGACGAGCTCGAGATCGCGATCCTTGGGCGAGCGCCACGCCGCGCCCATACAGAAGCGTGTCGCGCCTGCGTCGCGCGCGGCTTGCGCGTCGGCGAGAACCGCGTGCGTATCCATCAACTTCGACGCGGCCACACCCGTCTCGTATTGCGCGCTTTGCGGGCAATAGGCGCAATCCTCCGGGCAGCCGCCGGTCTTGATGGAGAGCAGCGTCGAGATCTGCACTTCGCGCGGATCGAAATACAGCCGGTGCACGCTCTGCGCGCGATAGACGAGATCGCTGAAGGGCAGATCGAACAGGGCGCCGATTTCGCCGCGTGTCCAGTCATGGCGCACGCGCCCGTCCAGGGCGGCAAGGTCGGCAGCGGGCGCGTTCATGCGAGCATCCTTAAGGTTTGTGCCTGAGGGGTCATGGCATTATATCGGCCGCTCCCAACCCGCAAGGCACGCATGTCCACGCTCGACGATTTTGCCGCCGCCAAGCTCGCGGAACTGGAAACTGCACAGGTGCGTCGCACGCTGGTCGAAACCGTGCGGACGGACGGGTTGTGGGTCGAACGCGGTGGCAAGAGGCTGCTGTCGTTCTCCTGCAACGATTATCTCAATCTGAGCCATCATCCGGCGGTGAAGGCGGCTGCTATCGCTGCGATCGAACGTCACGGCGCGGGCGCGGGCGCGTCGCGTCTCATTTCCGGCAATCATCCGCTGTTCGCGGAGCTCGAAGGGCGACTGGCGCAGCTCAAGGAAACGGAAGCCGCCTGCATCTTTGGGTCGGGCTATCTCGCCAATGCCGGCATCATTCCGGTGCTGGTCGGTGAGGGCGATCTGCTCCTGATTGACGAACTCTCCCACGCCTGCCTGTGGGCCGGCGCACAGCTGTCGCGCGCGTCCATGCAGACGTTCCGGCACAATGATGTGGCGCATGCGGACGAATTGCTGCGCGCGGCGCGGCAGAAACATCGCCACGCGCTGATCGTCACCGACGGTGTGTTTTCGATGGATGGCGATCTGGCGCCGCTTGGAGATCTCTCGCATATCGCTGCCGCGCATTGTGCATGGTTCATGTCCGACGACGCGCATGGTCTGGGCGTCGTGGGGCAGGGGCGCGGCGCTGTGTTCGTCAACGGAACCAAAGCCCGCGTCGACCTGCAAATGGGGACGCTGTCGAAAGCGCTGGGCTCCTATGGCGGCTATCTGTGCGCGTCGCAATCCGTTATTGATCTCGTCAAGACGCGCGCGCGGACACTCGTCTATTCCACCGCGCTGCCGCCGGCCAGCGTCGCCGCGGCGCTTGCGGCGCTCGATATCATCGCCGCGGACCCCGCGCTCGCTGCGCGCCCGCTGGCCAAAGCGCAGAGCTTCACGCGCGCCTGCGACCTGCCTCTGGCGCAAAGCCCGATTGTGCCGGTGCTGCTGGGCGACGAGGCATCCGCGCTCGATGCGTCGCGCCTTTTGCTCGAGGCAGGCTTTCTCGTCGTCGCCATCCGTCCGCCGACCGTGCCCAGGGGAACGGCGCGGCTCAGATTCGCCTTTAGCGCCGGCCATCCCGATGAGGAAATCGTGCGGCTGGCGCAACTCCTCAGAGAGCGCGTCCTGCCGGGGGCCGCATGAGCGCATATTTCGTCACCGCCACGGGCACCGATGTCGGCAAGACGTTCGTGACAGCGGGGCTTGTGCATCAGCTGCGCGAAAACGGCGGCGTCGTCTCCGCGGTGAAGCCGGTGATGAGCGGATTCGCCTGGCAGACGGCCGCGACCAGCGATGCCGGTGTACTGCTCACGGCGCTCGATCTTCCCGTGACTGAGGAGAACATACGGCGGATATCGCCCTGGCGGTTCGCGGCGCCGCTGGCCCCCGACATGGCGGCCGCGCGCGAAAACCGGCAGATCGATTTCGACGCGCTGGTGACCTGGTGCCGTCGCGCGATCGCGGCAAACGCAGGCACGCTCTTCATCGAAGGCGTCGGCGGCGTGATGGTGCCGCTCGACGCGCGCCGTACCGTGCTCGACTGGCTGGCGGCGCTGGAATTGCCGCTCATTATGGTTACGGGCAGCTATCTGGGCACACTCAGTCACACGCTGACGGCGCTCGACGCGGTCGCGCGGCGCGGGCTCACCGTTGCGGCCCTGGTGGTGAACGAAAGCGCCGCGAGCCCCGTGCCGCTCGATGAGACGATTGCGACCCTCGGCCGCTTCGCATCCGGGATACAAATTGTCTCGATTTCGCGCATGTTGACGCGCGAAGCCTCGCGGCTATGATCCGCCGCTCCAACCGCATTCTCTCTCCCCGTGCCCCTGTGGCGGAATGGTAGACGCGGCAGACTCAAAATCTGTTGTTGGCGACAACGTGCTGGTTCAAGTCCGGCCAGGGGCACCATCTGCCGCCTATGCACGCGAAGTGCGGGATCTGCCCCAGCTTTGCGGTTTGCCCACTAAACGGTGATAAGGAGACAATTCCAAACCGTCACCGCGAAGGTCTCTCTTGGCATTCCTGAAAGCGCCTGCCCCGATCGCCCGGGCTCTTGCCGAGCGCGACTATTCCGAAGCGACGCCCGTACAAACGGCGGTGCTCGAGTCCGGAATCGACGGACGCGATCTTCTGGTCTCCGCACAGACGGGGTCCGGCAAAACCATCGCCTATGGCCTGGCGATTGCGGAAACATTGCTGGACGGCGCCGCAACCTTTGGGCCCGCTGCGGAACCTCTCGCCTTGATCGTCGCGCCCACGCGAGAGCTGGCGATGCAGGTGCAACGCGAATTGAGCTGGCTCACCCAATATGCGGGCGCGCGCGTGATTGCCTGCGTCGGCGGCATGGACCCCGGCCGCGAGCGGCGCCAGCTCGTCGATGGCGCGCATATCGTCGTCGGCACGCCCGGACGCCTGCGCGATCATCTGGAGCGGCGCACGCTCAAGATGGCGGCGATCCGGGTCGTCGTGCTCGACGAAGCCGACGAAATGCTCGATATGGGGTTCCGCGAGGATCTGCAGTTCATCCTCGACAAGACGCCGGCGGAGCGGCGCACGCTCCTCTTCTCCGCCACCCTTCCCAAGGCGATCGTGGCGCTCGCCCGCGACTACCAGCGCAACGCCCTGCGCATTCAGCTGTCCGGCGAAACGCGCGGCCACGCCGATATCGAATATCGCGCCATCAGGATAGCGCATAACAAGGTCGAGAGCGCGGTGGTCAATCTGCTGCGCTTCATGGACCCGCCAAGTGCGCTCGTGTTCTGCGGCACACGACAGTCGGTCCGGCATCTGGAAGCGATCCTGCGCGAGCGCGGCTTCGCGGCCGTGGCTCTCTCCGGGGAGTTGAGCCAGAGCGAACGCAATCATGCCTTGCAGGCGTTGCGCGACGGCCGCGCGCGCGTTTGCGTGGCCACCGATGTCGCAGCGCGCGGCATCGATCTGCCCAATCTCGATCTCGTCATTCACGCCGATCTGCCGAACGACGCCGAAGTGCTGCAGCATCGCAGCGGGCGCACGGGCCGGGCCGGGCGCAAGGGCATCAGCATCGTTCTGGTTCCGGGTTCGCGCAGCCGGCGCGCGGAAGACATGTTCCGCCTGGCGCAGGTCAATTACGTCTGGGCGCAGCCGCCATCGGCGGAGGAAATCCGTCGGCTCGACCAGGAACGCCTGCTGCAAAATCCCATTCTGACCGAGCCGGGCAGCGACGAGGATGTCGCGATGGCCGAGGCGTTGCTCGCCGCGCGGACGCCGCGGGAAATCGCGCAGGCTTTCGTGAAGATGTATCGGGCGCAATTGCCGGCGGCCGAGGATATTTCGGAGATCATTGAAACTCGCCAAGACCGGCGCGGACCGCGCGAACCGAAAGGCGCCGAACAGCGACCTCATGCCAGGGGTCCGCGCGCAGATCAGCCGCGGGAAACACAGCGCCGCTCGCGGAGCGCGATGGAGAACGGCGTCTGGTTCAGGATCACGGTGGGGCGCGAGCGCAACGCCGATCCGAAATGGCTGCTGCCGGAAATCTGCCGGCAGGGGGAGATCAGCAAACCGGATGTCGGCGCCATCCGGGTCTACGACACCGAGACACGCTTCGAGATCAGTCCCGAAGTGGCCGAACAATTCCTGAGGCTTGTATCCGGCCGCAAGAAAGGCGGTGTGCGCATATTTCCTGCGCCGGACGGACAACCGCCCGCGGCGACGCCCGTGACAGAGGCGCCGGACGCACCTCCCGCGCAGGAAAAACATCTGCGCCCGGCGAAGCCGCATGACGCCAGGCCGCATGGCGAAAAACCGCCCGGCCATAAACCGAAAGTCTATAAGCCGAAAGGCGCAAAGCCCTATCTGAAGAAACGAAACAAGTAGCTGGGCCGGGTTGCGCGTCAGGCATTCGCATAGGGCTCGTAGTTGTAATATTTCGCATATATGTCCAGCCGCACGTGTACCCAGGGAACACCGAGGCCGGATGTGCTGACCCAGATTCGTTTATCGCTTTCCTGCAGCCTGCGATGGATCGCATCGCCGAGAGTCTGAAGTAGTTCATGGCGTTGCCGAAGCGGCGCCGAGCGCACAAAGGCCGCAATGTGACCATATGCGTCCGGCCCGGCAATCTGCTTCGGCGCTACCAACAAGGCGTCGCCGCCCAGATTGCGAAACGCCACGACAGAGTTCGTCGCCGCCATGGCATCCAATTGCTCTGCGAAGGCGTCAGGGTTCGGCCGCAGCCGTTCCAACCCGTCACCGCGCAGCACCACATATTCGTAGTCGAAATCGAGAAGCCCCTGCCGGATCGGCGGCATCTCCCAGAAGAAGGCGACGAACGGTGTCGCCGCCAGCTCCGCGATGAAAAATTCGCGAAATGTCTCGTCGCCTCGCCAACCCGCGATCACCTCCGCAACTGAAAGCGCGCGGCCGGCGGCGGCGATAGCTACTTTCACACAAGCAGGCCGATCGAGTTCCTGGCGCTGCGCAACCCACATTTTTCCATGTCACGCGGCGAGGGCCAGAGGCGCACACCCCTGGCCCCGCTCTGATGCCTTACGGGCTGGTGTAATTGCCTGTGCTGCAAGCGTTGGTGGTGTCGAGAAACACCTGCGTCACCTCATAGCTCCGTGTCGCATCGGTCATGTTGCCCGAGCTGCTGCACAGATCCGCGATCTCGTAACCGTCCGACGTGTTCCAGGCCTGCGGGAATTTCGGATTCGAACCCGGGGTCGGAATATTGTCGGTCGTCGCTTCGGCGAATTCATGCGATGCGGCGAAGGTGATGAAATTGAAACCGGCGCTGCAATCGGGCTCCACGGCGTAGAAGATGTTGGAAGGCGTCTGCTTCTTCGACGACGCGAAGTGATACGCCCCGAAATCCACACATGACGTCAGTCCGTCCAACGTGATGGTCACGTCGGTGGGGAAATAGATCATATAGAGCATGTTCGGCGTTTGCGGCGGCAGGGCGCCGATGCTCATCTGGTACGCCAGCTCCTTTTGAATCTGTCCGTCGGTGATGTTCAGCTTTTTGTTCTTGGGCGTGATCACGACCTGGCCGAAATAGGTGCCGCGCACGATCGTCTGCTTCGATCCCTTTTTGCCGTTCACCGCCTTTACGCCCTTGGTGCTGTACTGTTTGCCCAATTGGTCGATGAAGGTGCTGTTCACGATGGCGGCCGAAAAGTCGGGAATCTCGGCGACGGTCGTCGAGTTGACGCCCGAGCCCCACATGACCGACACGACTTCGACCTGCGAAAACACGGTACCGCCGAAATATTCCACTTCTCCGGTCGCGCCGAGATGTGGCATGCGGCCGGTCCTTTGTTCGTAGGATTTGGTTGCGAAGATGTGGTACGTGCCGTGGCTGTCGCGGCCGATGGTTTGAGCTGGGCCGGCGAAAGCCGGAGCGGCCAACAAAACTGTGGCCGCCGCCGCGCAGGCGGCCAGGGTGCGCAGAGACGAGAACATCGAAATCCCCTTGTTATGATGGCGGGCGGAATGCCCGCGTTTGGGCCGGACAATGTGGCAGCGATGCGCGATTGGCAAGCGGATGGGTCATTGCGTGCGCGCGCCTGGAACTGCCGCCAGCTTAGACGTTGGCGCGCTGCATCTAATAGTTGCCGTAGCTTGCCTTAATGAACGCGGCTGTCCTTGAGGAAAGCGCCGAACACCCAGCCTTCCTTCGCATGTGCTCCATGTTCGCCGGGGATTCGAACGCGCACCCAGTTTCCGTGCCGTTCGAGCAGCACCACCTGGGCGCCGCGTGCCACCAACGCGACTTCCGCGGCCGCGCCCGAGGGGCCGGCATGAACCTTCGCGGCATGAATCGTGACCAGCCCTGCCTGCAGCGGCGATTGCGGCAAGGTCTGTGCGTTCGCGGCAGCCGGTGCGCCATGGGCATGCGCAGAAGCCGGCGGCGGCGCCGCGGGCCACAGCATCGACTCGACCGAGGGATAGAGAATCACCAGCGCCACCGTCACGCATACGGCCAGGGCGCAGTCGCGCAGGAAATTGCCTGCCGGCGGCGCCGGAAGCTGCGATTCGATGGCTTCCGGTATCGTGTTGCCGAGCGGCACGCTCCGGGCCTCTCTGTGCCAATCGCGCTTGGCCGCATCGAGCCGCATGATTTCTTCCGCCCGCCATTCTTCGCGCGCCCTCTGCAGCGCGGTCTCGGCCTCCGCCTTCCAATGCTGGCGCGCCTGCCTGATCGCTGCCCGCACTTGCGCCGGATCGGCCGCGTGGTCCGAGGCGGCCTCATTGCCGTCGGATTCCGGACCACCGGATTCGGATCCTGTTTCCGCATGGGCGCGTCGGAGCGCTGCTTCCGTCCGTTCCAGCCGAACCGTCACATCCGACAGCGTGCGCGCGGATTGCTCCTGCCATTGCGCTTGCGCTTCTGCGAGCCTTTTGGCTTCCCCGGCCTCCCAGATGTGCCGCGCATTCGCCAGCACCGCATCGGCTTCCTGCAGCCAGGATTCGTGTGCTTGGTCGACGCGCTGCCGCACATGCTCTTCCACGTCGGCGAGGCGGTGGTCCTGTTGCGCCTGCCAATCCGCCCGGCTTGTCTCCAGCGTGGCTGTGGCTTCCGCCGCTGCCTGGGTCAGGCGTTCCGCCAGCTCGGCGTCCCATGCTTTGCGCGCCGCCGCCAGCGCGGCTTCGACGGTTCGCCCGGTATCCGTTTCCTGCAGTATTTTCTGTTGGGCCTCGGCCAGCTCATGCGCCGTTTGCTGCCGCCATTGAGTTTCCGCCGCGGCGAACCGCTCGTCCTCCGCGGTCTTCCAGCTGTCCTTTTCCCGCGACAGCACTGCGTCGGATTCCGCCGCTGCCCGAGCTAGGCGCTCTGCCAGCTCGGCCTCCCACGCCGCGCGCGCCGCCGCCAGTGCGGCTTCGGCCGTTTCGCCGGTGTCCTGTGTTTGTTGGGCTTGCTGGTGTGCGTCTGACAGTTCGCGCGCGGCTTGCTCGCGCCATTGCGTTGCAGCTGCGGCGAGCCGGTCGGCCTCTGCGGCCTTCCAGCTTTCTTTCGCTTGCGACAGCATCGCGTCGGCTGCTGCCGACGCCTTGGCCAGACGATCCGCCAGCTCGGCTTCCCAGGCTGTCCTGGCCGCCGCCAGCTCGGCCTCCGCCGCCTGCTTTGGCACCATGGCCTGTTCGGTCTTCTGCCGTGCGTCTTGCAGCTCCTGCACCGATTGCTCGCGCCAGCGCGCTTCTGCCGCGGCGAGCCGGGCGGCCTCTTCGGCGCGCCAGTTTTCCTCGGCTTTCGCGAGCGCTGCCGCGGCCTCCTGCCGCCAGCCTGCCTGCGCTTTTTCCAGCCGCTCCTGTGCCCGTTCTTCCGCTTTGGCGAGGCGGCCGTTCTGTTCCGCCTTCCACAGGGCCCGGTTCGATTGGAGCTGTGTTGCCGCTTCCGCCGCCGCATCGGCCAGGCGCTGTTCAAGCCTGACTTCCCAGGCTGTCTGTGCAGCTGCCAGTTCGGCCGCAAACGATTGCCGCGCCTTCTCCGCCTGTTCGGCCTTCTGGACCGCCTTGGCCACAACGCGTGCGGATTGCTCCTGCCAGCGCGTCTCTGCTGCGGCGAGTCGGACGGCTTCGTCCGCTTTCCAGCTTTCTTCCGCCCGGGAAAGAGCCGCGTCGGCCTCCTGCCGTTCGTGCTCGCGGGCCTGTTCGACACGCTCGCGCGCATACTCCACCAGTTCGGCTTCCCAGGCGTTTCGCGCGTTGGCGAGTTCGGCCGCAATCGCCCGCTTCACCCGTTCTGCCTGGGTCTCTGTCTGACCACCGGTCTGGAGCTGCTCGATCTGCTCGAGCGCGTCCGCCAGTTTGCGGTCGCGGACGTCGACGGCTTCCTCCGCCTCCGAGAGTGCATCGCGCAGGCGGCGAATCTCGGCATCCTGGACCGGGTTGAAATCAGGCGCGCCGCGGTTCGACGGAAAAGCAATGATTTCGGGCGCGATGGGAATATCCAACACCGCCAGTGTGGCGCCGTCGTCGCTGTCGAGATTGATGATACGGACGGCGAGCATATGCGCCGAATTCTTGCTGCGCGGCAGCAGATAATAGAGGTCTTCCAGGTCGTCGCGCGTCAGCGACCAGGAGCGGTCGCCATTGTTGCGCCCCTTGGAAAGTCGCGCGCGGTCGGGCAGCCGCTCGATCCTGAGCGAGATGCGCCGGTACCTTCTGTAGGGCAACAACAAGGGCGCCAGGTCCAGCGGAATCGCCACCGGCATGTCTGTTGCTTCGGCTGCCATGCCCATCGGGTCGTGCACTCGCTTCTGTGGCTGCCCGGCAAACCGGTCATGCGAGAAGCGATGGCTTTTGCCGCGCGTCTTCGCCTGAATGGCGTACCGTCTTGCCGCCATTGTCCGTCAGGGTGGTAAAGCAATCGTTCGCAAAACCTTGCAAAAAAAGGGTTTCAGGCCGATTCCGGTCAAAAAACCATAAAATTTTACTCGCCGAACCGGCCGCCGGGACGGCCGGGCTCCAGCCGGATCAGGCGCGAATCCTCGACCGCCGCCTGGCGATGCTTGACCGCCTCGCGATAGAGGGGATCGCGGATCATCTCCACGAAGGCCTCGGGCGAGGGATATTCCGCGACGAACACCGCATCCCAGCGCTCCGTCTCGGGGCCGATCAGCGTCTGTTCGAAATGGCCCAGCCAGAATTGCCGGCCGCCGACGCGAGTGAAGATGGGTTCGCTCTCCCGCGCATAGGCGCGATAGGCCTCCGCCCCGGTAGCCTCACGTCCGTCCGGATAAGCAGCGTGAGCGCGGAACCGCACGAGGTTCAGCATGTGGATTGGGCCCTTGCGCGGCAGGTTGCGGAAGGTGGCGAATTGTTCCTTTGTCGGGTCGATGCTGCCGGTCAATTTGTCCTCCTGCTTGGTTTCGTGGATTTTCGTCCTTGACGATGAACCAATTCGGTTATAATGTCAACCGTGAACTGATCCCGGCGTGCCGGGAGGCTCTTTGACATTGTGAATATACTACCCGGGCCGCGGCGGCTGCCGCGCTCTTCGGGAGCGCGTGAGTATTTCGAACAGCGTTCGGAAAAATGAACGCTGTTCGTGATCATGAACATTGTTCGAAAGCTGACCCGGATTTGGGCTCCGGCAGCGTTTTTTTTCGAGGCTTTTTGTATGCGCGCACCCCTGTTCCTATTATTCCCTGCTAATTTCCCTGCTAGCAGGGAATTCGATCTCGGAACGTTCCGCCGCGAAATTCCCTGTTCCGTATGCAGGGAAGCGTTCGAACAGGATGGTCGGTTTCGTCTTGTAGGTGGTGCGGACGAATTCGCGGTAGCCGGTCTTTTCCGCCACCCGGAGCGAGGGCAGGTTGTCGGGAGCAATCAGGCAGACGGTCCTTGCCCGTTCGAACTTCGCATCTCCCCAGGCGATGGCCGCGCGAACGGCTTCGGTCGCGAAGCCTTTGCCCTGCGCCCACGGAGCAAGCGCCCAGCCGATTTCCGGCGCACCGCCGAACGAAGGCTGGATGTCGCGCTTGAAATCGGCGAAGCCGATCTCGCCGGCAAAGCGGCCGGAGGATTTTTCTCTGATTGCCCAATAGCCGAAGCCCATGAGCGACCAGTGGCCGGCATAGCGCAGCAGGCGCGACCACACGTCTTCCCGCGACGAGGGCTGGCCGCCGATATGGCGCGTCACAGCGGGGTTGCCCCACATCGCGGCGCAAGCCTCGAAATCGTCAAGCGTGTGGCGGCTGAGAACAAGCCGCTCCGCAACGAGGGAGGGCACAAGTCCGGTCGGATCGTCGCAGGTGGGCATGGCGGTCCTGTCAGCGGCGCACGGGCGCAAATCTAGTACGGTTTGGTCGCCCCCGTTAAGCTCGCGCCGGATGTGATTTGCAGGCCCGGCAATGCCCCTCGAGATGCGCGATACCTGCGAGAAATGCGCCGTGGCGCTGCCTGCGGAGTCCGGCGAGGCGCGCATCTGCAGCTATGAATGCACCTTCTGTGCAGCGTGCAGCGACGCGATGGACGGCATCTGCCCCAATTGCGGCGGCGAACTCGTGCCGCGGCCACGCCGGAAAAAGCGGCGTTGAACTATCGCCACGCCTATCACGCGGGAAATTTCGCCGATGTGGTGAAGCATGTGGCGCTGGTAGCGGTGCTGCTGCACCTGCGGAAAAAGGACAAGCCGTTTCGCGTGATCGACAGTCACGCGGGCCGCGGCCTCTATGAACTTCGGGGAGCGGAGGCTGCGCGCACCGGAGAAGCAGCACAAGGTATCGCCCGTCTCGCCGATCTTGTGGGCGTGCCTGATCTGCCGGCGTCTCTGGTGGCCTATCTCGATTGCGTGCGCGCGGAAGGCGAAGGGTTTTATCCTGGCTCGCCGCGTATCGCGGCACGCCTGTTGCGGCCGGACGACAGGCTCGTCGCGATCGAGCGCCAGCCGGTGGAAGCCGAGGCACTGCGTGCGTCGCTGGCGCCGTATCGCCAGGCGCGTGTGTTCGAAGCAGATGGTTATGCGCACCTGCCCGCATTGTTGCCGCCGCCGGAAAGGCGCGGCCTCGTGCTCATCGATCCGCCCTATGAGGCGGGAGACGAATTTGCGCGCGCCGCGGAGGCGCTCTCCCAGGCGTATCGCCGTTTTGCCACAGGAATTTTCCTCTTGTGGTATCCCGTCAAATCGAAGAGCGCGGCCGATGCGTTTTGCGGCGAGGTTGCCACGCGCGGCGTTGAAAAGACGCTGCGGCTGGAGATCGCGGTCGGAAGGGAAGCCGCGACGGAGAAGGAACGGCTTTCCGCTGCCGGACTTCTCATCGTCAACGCGCCTTACGGCTTCGAGGAGGAGATGCGCGCGGTTGCGTTGTTTCTCGCGCCACGTCTCGGCCGCACGCAACAATCGCCGGCAAATATTTCCCTGTTCTCGCTGTGATCGGAAGCTCAGGCGGCCGCGCGCAACGCCGTCTCGCCGTACCACAACTCGGTCAACGCTGCTTCGACGTCGCGCGGCGAGGTGAGGAGGCACAGGCGGGATTTGGCGGCACGGCGCATTTCCGAGGTGGATGGCGAGGGCGCGTTTTCGACATACCAGCCCAGATGCTTGCGGAAGATTTTCAGACCCGGCCCGTCGCCATAAAAGCGAAGGCTGTCCCGGAAATGATCGAGCGCGATATCGAGCCGTTCCGCAAGCGTCGGTTCGATTAACGCTTCTCCCGTTTGCAGGGCACGGTCGAGCGCTCCTGCGATCCACGGCCGGCCATAGGCGCCGCGGCCGACCATGATCGCGTCGGCACCCGACAAAGCGAGCGCCCGGTGGGCAGAGGCCAGGTCGATCACGTCGCCATTGACGATGACGGGCAGGCGCGTTGCGGCTTTCACTTGGGCGACCGCGCGCCAATCGACACGGCCTTTGTAGAATTGCTGGCGCGTGCGGCCATGAACGGTGATCGCCTGAATGCCCGCGCGTTCCGCGCGCGCGGCAAGTTCCGGAGCGTTCCGGCTGGTATCGTCCCAACCCAACCGCATTTTCAGCGTCACGGGCCGCGTTGTCGCGCCCACCGCCGCGCCTAGCAGGCGCTCGGCATGATCGAGGTCGCGCATGAGCGCGGATCCGGAAAGGCCGCCAGTCACTTCTTTGGCGGGGCAGCCCATATTGAGATCGATGATCTCTGCTCCCGCGGCCTCCGCCAGTGCCGCGCCTCTGGCGATCCAGCCCGCGTCGCGTCCCACAAGCTGGACGACCATGAGCGGCAGACCGTCACCGACCGCGGCCCTTCTCACGACATCGGGCCGGCCGCGGGCGAACATTTCGCACGCGACCATTTCGGTCGCGACATAGGTGGCGCCGAGTTTCGATGCCGCCCTGCGAAACGGCAGATCGGAGACGCCCGTCATCGGCGCGGTCAGAACGCGGCCGGCGATCTTCACGTTGCCGATCGTGACGCCGGAATTCATGGCCGCTTTACCGTTGTCCAGGCGCTACCGAAATCAATTGCATATCGAAGACGAGCGTCTCGTTGGGCGGAATCGCACCGTCGGCGCCCATTGCGCCATAGCCGAGCTCGGAGGGGATGACGAGTTCCCATTCGTCGCCCTCTTTCATCAGCGAGAGCGCCTGCACCCATCCCGGAATCAGGCCGCCCGCGGGAAATTTTGCGGTTTGCCCGGGTTGTGTCTGGTCGAACACGTTACCGTTGATGAGCCACCCCTTATACGTGACCGTGACCATGTCCCCCGCGCTTTTCGGCGATTTGCCGTGGCCGGATTTGATGACGCGGTATTGCAGCCCGCTCGGGAGTTTTACGACGCCCTTCTTGGCGGCGTTGTCGGCCAGGAATTTCTTGTTGGATTCGGGGCTGAGGTCGTATGTGATTTTGCTCTGCGCCAGCGCGGGCGCGCCGTAGCCGACAAGCGCAGCCGCGCCGAAGAGTATGGCCGCAGCAGCATTTATTTTTATCGTTCTCATTGAAACCGGGTCTCCAAAAAATCGAGTTTGACGGGGCGCAACCTATCCGGCGGAAGGAGCAAGCTCAACCAACGGTCTTGTTTCGGGGAAAGGCGGGATGTGGACCGAATCGGTGACGCAGTTCGGCGCTATCGGTACCGCCCGCTGTCGCCGGAATTTATACGAAAAATTTATTGCCCGCCCGGAATGGACGTCGATCATGCGGGAACAATCAATTGTGCTGGTCCCGGATGCCATGAGGGTAATTGGGGCTGGCTCCCGGAACCGCTATTGGACCGACGCAAATAGACAGGGTAAGTAAGGCTGGGAACTGTCCTAGTCGCGGGTGCCGTCGCAGCGAATTCGTCGGGTTCGTTGCCGAGTGCGTGGAGGCGATTCTTGGGCGGGGTGCAGTGGAGATGTACGGGCTTCTTCATGACCCTTCCGGCTCCGGCGTGTGGAACCCTTCCGGGTTTCGCTGCCGCGGGCGATCGAACCGGGACAATTGCGCTCTTGCGGCCAGGATCCTGCCGCTATTGAGGGACTGAAGATGGGCCGAAGCCGGAGTCTGGAAGAGTATGCGATGCGCCGGTTGCGGATAGCTGGCGGAGCGCTGTTTTCGGGGCGGGCATATGAGGCGAGCG
>Ga0302324_100000645_pt1 | contig 89347 bp, 86 predicted proteins | sample Palsa_T0_1_FD_201949 | JGI IMG/M metagenome (GOLD analysis project Ga0302324, IMG submission 201949) | Peat permafrost microbial communities from Stordalen Mire near Abisko, Sweden - Palsa_T0_1 | ecosystem: Environmental > Terrestrial > Soil > Palsa > Peat permafrost | place: Sweden: Abisko...
GCGTCCCCGGAGGGGACCCCAAGCCATGATTGGCCGCCCCACTGTGCAACCGAACTGCCAGTATTCTATAAGGGACAATCTGTACTTAATTGGCCGCTGCTTTATCCGGCCAATGCTCCAACAGCTTCTTGGCCTCCACATATCTCACTTGCGCGTATTCCAGTTTGGTCTTGGCCTCGTCGCTCCATTTGCCCTGGCTAACGATCAGGGACCCCAAGACGTAATTGGCCTTGAACGAGTAACTATGAAGTTTCATCGCCTGGCGCGCCACGGCTTCGGCCTCCGCATACCGTTTCTGGCCGCTGAGCAATGCAGCCAGATTCGTAAACGCCAGCACGTGCTCCGGGTTCGATTGCACCAGGCGCCGGAATACCTGCTCTGCTTCATCCATCTTGCCTACCGCCTGCAACTCCAGCGCGAGGTTGTTCCAAGCCTCAAAGTACAGAGGATCGAGGGCCACTGCATCCCGGTACTTCGGGATGGCCTCCTCGCCCCGCTTCTTCTTCGCCAGATGCTCGGCTTCTTCGGCTGCCTTGCGCGCCTGGCGTAAAGGTTCGTGCGGAGTAACGGGATGCGCCACAACAGTCGGGTCGTCGTCTTCTTCGAACTTCAACGACTGCGACGGGCCTGCCGATCCGACGGTCGAGTGGCCCATCTCGGTAACACCAATCAGCGCGCGCGTGGTCTGGGTGCTCATACCGGGGTTCTGTGCCAACAGCGTCGTCGCCGGTAGCAAGCCCCCCGAGATAACCGCTAAAATACGCCGCATTTGCCGCCCTCCGGCTCTTATTTTAGCGCGTCTTTCTTCTGCAGCATTCTGCCCAGCTCGGCCTCTTTCGCCTCCTTCACCTGCGCGCCCTTGGCGAAGGCCTCCTTGCTGCCCTCCATATCGCCTTTCTGCCGCAATAACTGGCCCAGCGTATTGTAAGGTCCCGGGTCGCCGGGATCCAGCCGGATCGCCTCGCGCAACGCGGTCTCGGCGGCAGCGCGATCTCCCTTCTGCTTCAGCGCCGTTCCCAGCATGAAATAGGCTTGGCCGTAATCGGGACGCAAGGCAATAGCCGCTTGCATCTCCTTGGCCGCTTGGTCGAAGTCTCCCGTCTGCCAATACGCGATGCCCAGCGTATAGTGCGCTTCAGACATGCTGGGGTCGAGTTCCAGGGCCCGCTGCAGTTCGGCCTTGGCCGCCTCGATCTCGTCTTTGTTCTTCAGGGCGACGCCCAGATCGTAATGCGCGCCGGCCAGATCCGGATCCCGCCGGATGGCCTCCCGCAACTGTTCCACGGCGTTGTCCAGGTCGCCTTTCTGAATGTAGGCAAATCCCAAGTTGACGCGCGCCATGCTGTAGGATGGGTCCGCATCCAGGATCTTCCGGAACTGGGCAATGCCTTCGTCCGCGCGGCGCGTCTTCACCAGCGTGGTACCCAGGTTGTTGCGCGCGTCCGGATCGGACGGATTAAGGTCCACGGCGTGCTGGTAGGCGTCCACGGCGGCGCCTAGGTCGCCAGTGTTCTGGAAGACCATCCCCAGCGTGTTCCAGGCGTCCCAATGTTTGCCATCCGCCGCCACGGCGGCCCTCATATGCGGCAGTGCGTCCGCGTCATCGCCCTGCGATTTCAGGGCTTCCCCCAGCTTGTACTGGTATTCGAAGTTGCCGGGATCGAGCGCGGCGGCGCTCTGCAGATGCGGAATACTCAGGCCGGGATTTTTCTCCAGCCAATAGGCCACGCCCAGGTGATACTGCGCCGGCGCGAACTTGGGGTCCAGATCGAGGGCTTGCTGGAAGCTTTGTATGGCCTCCTCACGGCGGTTCAGGACCGCCTGCAGAAAACCCACTTCGTCCTGCAGATGCGCCGATTTCGGATCCAAACCAGCCGCCTGCCGATAGACCTCAAGTGCGCCGGCCGCGTCACCCTTCGCCTTCAGCGCCGCGCCGCGGGCCTCCAGATCCTGCACCGAATCGGCGGCGGCGGACATCATACACAGCGACAAGACTAGAACGAGAGACCGCACTTGGTTCCATTATACTGGACGGTTGGGCTGCTCTTGGGCAAAAACGCGCCATTATGTGTGGGACGCAAAGCGCCGCTGCGGGCGATTGTTACTTGACTCCGCTTCCCGTTTTGCATACACTTAGCGGTATTGTTAATCTCGCGTTAAACGGTTAAATGAAGGATACTGGCACCACTAGCGTTGAACGGGAGGCGCTGCACGCTCAAATTGAGAAGTTGAACCGCAGCAGCGTCCTGCACGGATCGGAGTCTCTCTGCAAGCTCCTCAAGTATTTGGGTGAGCACTCGCTGGACTCGCCGGGCACGTCTTTGAAGGAGTACCAGATCGCCACCGAAGTGTTCGGGCGCCCCGCCGACTTCGATTCTCGCGTGGATTCCACTGTGCGGGTGCAGACCGGCCGGCTCCGGTCGAAGCTGGCCGAATACTATGCCGGCGACGGAGCGCCCGATCGCCTGGTGATCGAGATCCCCAAAGGCGCTTATACGCTTACGTATCACATGCGGCCGCCGGTGGAAACGCCGATTTCGCCAGCTCCGGCGCCCGGGTCTCCCCCGCTAGCGTCGCCGCCGCGCTCCTATCCGCTTTCGTGGTTCTTAATATCCATCGCGATCGGCGCGGTCGTGGCAGTGGTGGGCGCGATCGCGGTGACCCGCTTCATGGCGCCATTGCCGGCCGCATCCCACGAGCAACCCGCGCTCGCGCTCAAAATGTTTTGGAGCGCTTTTGTCAGCGGTCCGGATGCGCCTTTGGTCGTTTACAGCAACGCGGAGTTCGTCGGCCGGCCGGAGACGGGTCTCCGCTATTTCAATCCTGCGACGGACGCCGGCAAATCGATTCGGGATCACTACACGGGCGTGGGAGAGGTCATGGCCGTACACGATCTCGACCAGGTGTTTGTCAGCCTGAAACATGAGATTCACATCAAGCGCGGAAGGCTGTTGACCTGGGACGACGCCAAGACCACCAATCTGGTTTTTATCGGCTCCCCATCCGAGAACCTCTCCCTGCGCGAGCTTCCCCGTACAGAGGATTTTGTGTTCAGCCGTAAACTCTCCGCCCCCCGCAAGGGCGACCTGATGATTGCCAACCTGCATCCTGCGCCCTCGGAGCAGGCCGAGTATCTCGCATCCGATGGCGTCATCACCGAGGATTATGCGCTGGTGGCGCTCACTTCCGGCCTGAACGCCAGCCGCCACGTGCTGATCCTTGCCGGGATCACCACGTTCGGGACACAGGCCGCCGTCGAATTTGTTTGCCGCGCGCCGCGCCTGGACGAATTGATCTCGGCGATCTCGAAAATCGACCCGTTGGCGCGCCGCCGCGTTCCGCCCTTTGAAGCCTTGCTTCGGGTGAAGGTAAGTGGTGGTGTGCCGGTGCAGTCGGATCTGCTGAGTTTGCACGTTCACGCGCGCGGGACCGAGAGCCCCAATTAAGCCGGCTTGTGGGAGGCCTTGTGCGGCAGCGCCATGCGCTGCCAGGCTCCCTACCGCACGCCGATCCGGATGCGCATCGCGCCAATATACCGATCGGCGCCGCCGTAGTATCCCGTCAAGTCGAGGGGGTCCTCCGATCGCACCGTCGCGCCTTCGAGGAAAATCACATTCGGCACGGTCCCCACGCGCTCCCATACCAGGCTGGGCTGCATGAATGGCCTTTCGCAACGCCCCGCCACACGCCGCGGATCGGCTTTATCGAACAAGATCCAGCCGGGGCCATATACCAACTTGTCGTTGGCGCCATTGTAAAGCAACAGGATGCCCGCGCTGGTCACCAGCGGCGGCGGACCGGGCTCCATGACGCGCTCGTCGAAACCGCCCGGCCGGCGGTCGAGCACCGGCTGTTTGGTGGCATCGGACCAGTGCAGCAGGTCGTCCGAACTGGCCAGTCCCATGTAGTCGCGATCCTTTCCGTCCCCATCGCGGCGTGTGCCCAGATAGTACATCCACCACTTGCCGTTGATGCGTTCCGGGACTATGGCGCCCGACTTAGTCCATCCCGTGGTCCACGCGCCGTGGTACGCCGGCAGAATTACACCGTGCCGGCGCCAGTGCCGCAGATCTGATGAGGTCGCAAGGCACAGTTGCGCGTCGCGCCCGTTATAGCCCGTGTACGTCATGTAATAAATCGCACCGATGCGCAGCACGCGCGGATCTTCCACCCCGCCGCCGCGTTCGTATGGCGCGGCGGGTTCCAGCACCGGCCGCGGATCGATCTTGAAGTCCAGGCCGTCCGCGGATTCCGCGTAGCCGATGCGTGAGGTGCCCTGCGCGTCGCGCGCGCGGAACAACAGGACGGTCTTCCCGTTAACCATGACCGCGGCGGGGTTGAACGCGCCGGATTCCATCCACGGCGGTGCCTCGGGCCTCAACAGCGGCCGATCGCTCAGGCGCTCGGCTTGGATGGTGACGGCCGGTGGCGCCGCCAGCAGCGCGGCGAAGAGCGCAAGAATAATTCCGAGATACATGGCTTAAAGTAATATACTGTCTTCTTGCGCCTGCGTACACGCTATTTCATCCCCGGCTTTTTCGCGGCCCTGCTTGTGGCGGCCCTCGCCGCGCAAACCGCCCCCAAGAAGCAGCCCGAGCCGATTCAGGATTACATCCGCAAGATGTGGGGAGTGCTGACCCGTTCGAACCGCATGCTGGCCTCGGCCGCCGTCGATCCCAAATTCAAGCCGTTGCCCAATGGCCGCTGGCCGGTGTACCTGCCGGCCAAAGAGAATGCCCGGCTGATCGAACAGGCATTGCGGCGCGAGATGGCGCCGGCCGATTTTGAAAAGATTGAGATCCGCAAGCTTCCGGACGACCTTGCCGGGATCGAGGAACAAGGCCTGCTGTATTTGCCGCGGCCCTACGTCGTACCCGGCGGCCGATTCAATGAAATGTACGGGTGGGACAGCTATTTCATCCAGCTTGGCCTGCTGCGCGATAACGATGTCGCGCTGGCCAAGGACATGGCGGATAATTTCCTGTACGAGATCCGCAATTATGGCAAGATCCTGAACGCCAACCGCACGTACTACCTCACGCGCTCGCAGCCGCCCTTCCTGACGCAAATGCTGCTCGGCGTCTACCAGCGGAACAAGGACCGCAAATGGCTGGCGGATGCCGTGCCCGCCATCGAATCCTATTATCGCTTCTGGACCGGCGATCCCCACATTACACGGGCTACGGGCTTGTCCCGCTACTATGATCTGGGCGACGGACCCGCGCCCGAATCGCTTTCCGCCGAACGCGATGCGCAGGGACTGACGCACTACGACCGTGTGGAAGAGTATTACCGCACACACAAGGTCACCGACTACGAAGTCGGCGAATTCTATGACCAAAAGAGAAACATACTGACCGATCTCTTTTACAAAGGCGATCGCTCGATGCGCGAGTCCGGCTTTGACCCATCCAATCGATTCGGCCCCTTCAGCGTGGACATCATCCATTACGATCCCGTGTGCCTCAATTCGCTGCTGTACCTGATGGAGCGGCAAACGGCTGAAATCCTCGCGATTCTGGGCCAAGATGGGGAAGCCGCCCCGTGGCGGAAGCGCGCGGCGGATCGTGCCGCGGCCATCAACCGGCTCATGTGGGACGCGCAGGATGGCCTCTATTACGATTACAACTTCGCGCATAAGGCCGTGCGCCGGTATCCGTTCCTGACCACGTTTTATCCGCTATGGGCCGGCATCGCGAGCAAAGAACAGGCGGCCGCCGTGGAGAGGAACGTGGCCAAGTTCGAGCGGCCCGGCGGCCTCGCCACCAGCACTTTCGAGAGCGGCAATCAATGGGATCTGCCGTTTGGTTGGGCGCCACTGGAGATGATCGCGGCCGAAGGGCTGCGGCGTTACGGATTCAACGCCGATGCGGATCGCATTTCGGAGGAGTTCCTGTCGTTGGTGCGCGACGAATATCTCAAAGTCGGCTTCATCGTGGAGAAGTACGATGTGGTGCGCCGCGGCACCGACAGCAGCAGCATTCGCTTCGGCTACCAGTCGAACCAGGCCGGCTTCGGCTGGACCAATGCGGTGTATACGCTCCTGTTGGACGAATTGCCAGCGGAGAAGCAGCGTGCGCTGCGGGAGTAAGACTCCGACCTGCCTCGACGCGCGTGCTCCTTGCCGGTATCGCCTTTACGGGACCGCGCGCTCTGCTCACCCCCAAGTATACTGATTGCTATGCATCGATCGACGTGGCGCACGCACTCCTGCGTGCCGCGTCGCCACTCGTGGCGACGCCTGCCTGCCCTCCTCTTCGGCCTGTCCTGTTTCGCCGCCGATCCCCAGCTTTCGCGCCCCGTTCGCGCCTGGGAATTCCTGGACGCCACCGGTCCGCGCGCCGGGCTGCTCGGCGCCGAAGACGGCACGCTGGAGGCGTACGTGTACCCGCTGAAGATCTTCGGCGGCCTGAAGATGCGCTTCGTCACCGGCGCCCAAGTCATCCCCGGCGAAAGCATGGCGCGCCGCATCACCTCGCGACCGGGATCGTACGCCATCACCTATACCGGCGACGATTTTCAAGCCGACGAGACGCTGGTCGCGCCCATCGATGAACCTGGCGCCCTGATCCTCCTCGACGTCCACGCGCGCAGCCCGCTGCGCATCGACGTGGAGTTCGCGCGCGACTTCCAGCTCATGTGGCCGGCGTCCATGGGCACCGGCTACGCCCAGTGGAACGGCCGGCTCTCCAGCTTCGAGTTTGGAGCCGATGGCCAGCCTTTCGCGGCCGTCTTCGGATCGCCCGATGCAGTGCTCGAATCCCAAGAGTACGCGACCAACTACGCGGCCGTCACCCATGCGGTCTTTACTCTCGGCGAAATCAAGGGGCACGCGCAGCGCGTGCTGGCGGTGGCCGCATCCATGAAGTCGGCCGACCAGGCGCGGGCGGCCTACAACCGGCTCATCGCACGCAGCAGCCAGCTTGTGGACGAGACCGAGCGCTATTACCGCGACTACCTTGCAAACTCAATTGAGCTGTCCCTGCCCGATGCGCATTTGCAGCAGGCGTACGACTGGTCCCGCATCAGCGTGGTGAAGGGATTTGTGGACAATCCATTTCTCGGCCGAGGGCTGGTGGCCGGCTATGGTCCGTCAAAGGGCGCTTACCGGCCGGGTTTTGCGTGGTTCTTCGGCCGCGATTCTTTCTGGACCTCGTTCGCCCTCACCTCCGCCGGCGATTTCGCGAACGCGCGCGCCGCCATCCAGTTCATTTCGCATTTCCAGCGCGACGATGGCAAGATTCCGCACGAGATCTCGCAATCCGCCAGCCTGGTCGATTGGTTCAAGCAATTCCCATACGGCTTCGCCTCCGCGGACGCCACGCCGCTCTACGCCATCGCCACGGGCGATTACGTGCGCGCCAGCGGAGATCTGGCCTTCGCCCGCGAACAGGCGCCGCGGCTGTGGAAGGCGCTGGCGTTCATGCGGTCCACGCTGGATGAGGCCGGCTTTCCGCGGAACCTGCGCGTGGGTCACGGATGGGTGGAAGGCGGGCCCTTGCTGCCGGTCCGCGTGGAGTTGTATCAGGCTGGATGTTACGTGGAAGCTTTGCGATCCTTGGCCATGCTGGCGCGCCTGCTCAACGACGGCCGGCGCGCCCAGGATCTGGATGCGGAGTTCGCGCAGAAACGCCGCGCGCTCGAAGAACGCTTCTGGCTGCCGGGACACAACTATGCCTTCGCGATCGGCACGAACGGTCAGCCGGTGGATCAGCCCAGCATTCTGGCCACCGTCCCCATGTGGTTCGATCTGCTCGATCGCCGCCACTCACAGGAAATGATCGGCCTGCTCGCCCACGAGCAGTTTGCGACCGACTGGGGCACCCGCATCGTCTCGTCGCACAGCCCGCTCTACGATCCTTCGGGATACCATTTTGGCTCTGTCTGGCCGCTCTTCACCGGCTGGGCCGCGGTCGGCGGATACCGTAACCATGCGGCTGAACCGGCGCTGGCGAACCTGCGCGCCAATGCGTGGCTGGCCCTGGACGGGGCGGGCGGCAACACCACCGAGGTGCTCTCCGGCGATTCGTATTCGCCGCTCTCCACCGCTTCGCCGCACCAGATCTGGTCGGCCGCGATGGTGGTGTCGCCTCTGCTGCGCGGCTTGCTGGGCCTGGAGACCGATGCAGCCGGCCGGGAAATCGTATTCGCGCCGCATCTCCCGGCGGACTGGCAGACGGCCGGTGTGCATGGCATCCCATTGCCTGGCGCGCGTGTGAATCTGGATATCCGGCGGGATGCGCACACGCTGCAGTTGACCGTCGCCAACTCCGGCTCGGAGGCGCTCCATCTGGAATTCGCGCCCGCCTACCCGCCGTGCGCGCACTTGGATAGCGCCACGCTGGACGGCCAACCGGTTACCTGGAAAACCGATTCCGAATACCTGGACTGGCATCCGCGGTTTGAAATCGCGGTGCCGCCGGGCAAGAGCACGCTCACCATCCGGCATCACGGCCTGTTCGGTTACGCGCTGCCGTTTTCACCGCCGCAACTTGCCGGGCGCAGCATGAGCCTGAAGATCGTCGCCGAACATTGGGCGGACAATGGCCGGCAACTCGTGCTCACCGTTTCGGGCCGCCCCTCGCGCGACTACCGGCTGGAGTTGGTAAACGGCGATCTGTTGGCGAGCGTGGAGGGCGCCACCAGGGAAGGACCGGCTGGATTGATCGTACACATCCCCGCCGGCCCCAACGACGAATACGTCGACCATGAGATCACCTTTGCTTTACCGTAGCGCACGCTCTCAGCGTGCCGCGTCCCCACTCCTGGGGACGCCCTGGTATACTAATGCGAAGGTCCATTGCGCGAAGGGGTTCCCATGTTCGGGACAAAGTGCCGGCTCATCGCGATAGCTGCGCTCGCGGGCGCATGTAGCGTTTCGCTCGGCACATCCTGGGCGCAGCAGGATGAGACCGGCGACCGAAAAGCCTACGCCGCCAGGATTAGCGAGACCTACAATTTCCGCTTCGGGCGCGACAAAATCTCGACGCCGGGCAACGCGGCCGTCGAAGGCCAGGATTTCATTCAGCCGCAGGCCTTCCTGCCGGCTTCTTACTGCGGACGCTGTCATCAGGAAGCCTACAGTCAGTGGCGTCAGGCGCTGCACTCCAACTCATTTCGAACGCCCTTCTATCGGACCAGCGTAAACATCCTGCCGCGGACCAAGGGCATCGAGTTCACGCGGCACTGCGATAGCTGCCATAATCCCATCGGGGTTCTCTCCGGCGCGCTTACGCAAGACTCGCAGGTGGACCGCAGCTTCGACGAAGACGGCCTCACCTGCACCACTTGTCACTCGATTCAACAGGTGCTATCGACCAACGGGAACGGAGGCTTTGTTATGGGAGTCCCTTCCGCGATGGTCGATGAAGATGGCAACCGCATTCCCGGCATGGTGCCGGACGAAGAGATCAAGAACCACCCGGACCGTCACTCGCGGGCAGTCATGAAGGAGTTCTACCGGACGGCGGAGTTCTGTGCCGCCTGCCACAAAGCCAATCTGCCGGATACCCTGAACGATTACAAGTTCATCCGCGCTTTCACGGCATACGATGAGTGGCAGAACTCCAAGTTTTCGCAGCGCAATCCGCTGACCTTCTACACTGCGGGATTCACAACCTGCCAGGACTGTCACATGGCGCGCGCGCCATTGCAGCTCGAAGACCAGGGCGCGAAGCATGGCACGCTGGCTTCGCATCGCTGGCCGGCCGGCAACACCGCCGTTCCGTTCTATTACGGCTTTGACGAGCAGTTACAGAAAACTATAGAGTTTCTGAAGTCGGGGATGTACTTGAACGTGGATCTGTTCGCCATCAAGAAGGCTGGCGAGGACGGAATGACCGTGCCGCTCGGTTCGGCGGCTTTCCATCTGGACCCGAATGAAATCGTGCAGATGCTAGTGGTGATACAAAACAAGAACATCGGCCACTCCCTGGTTCCCGAAGTGCGCGACCTGTACGAGCCGTGGGTGGAGTTTGTGGTTCAGGATGCCGCCGGCAAAGAGATCTACCACAGCGGCTTCCTGAAGCCCGACGGCTCGCTCGATGAACGGGCTCACAGCTTTACTAACCGGCCCGTGAACATGGATGGCGAATTTGTGGACAATCACAAGGTCTGGACCATCCATTCGGTCGCCTATGACAACAGCATCCAGTCCGGCCGTTCCGCTCTGGTTCGTTATGAATTTCAAATTCCCGCCGGCGCAAAAGGCCCGCTCACGGTCACGGCGCGTGTGAACTATCGCCACCTGCGTCAGAGCTATCTGAATAACGTCCTGGGGAACGACCATCCCGCGTATCCGGTTGTGGAACTTGCCTCCCGTACCCGCATTCTGACGATCGGCGACAACCCAGCCACGCCACCGGACCCCCACGACAACCCGGACTGGATGCGCTGGAACAATCTCGGCATCGCGTATCTCGACCAACTCCAATACGCGGACGCCATGCACGCCTTCGAACAGGTCGTCAAACTGCGCCCGGACTATGCCGACGGCCATATAAACATCGGCCTCACCTATATCGAGTGGGAAAAGTATTCCGCGGCGCGGAGCCACCTGGAAACGGCCCTGACGCTCAGCCCGAACAACGCGCGCGCGCTTTACTACCTCGCGCTGGTAGAGAGACGCGAGGGACACTATGACGAGGAAGTGGCCGACCTGCAGAGAGTGGTGATCCAGTATCCGCAAGCCCGCGACCCGCGGCGCGAACTGGGGATCGCCTACTATCAGAGGCATGCCTACGACGAGGCTAGGGAGCAGTTCGAAGCCCTGCAGAAGATCGATCCGGACGACCTCGCCGCGCATTATAACCTGGCGGTCCTATATCGCCGTATGGGAATGAAAGACAAGGCCGCCGCGCAAGCGGCGTTGTTTGCAACTAAACAAGTGGACCCTGGCGCGCCGACTTACTCGTTGGAATTTCTGCGGAAGCATCCCGAAATTTCGACGGAGAGCGTGCCATGGCATATGCACACCGATATCCCGCCCGCGGCGGTTGTTTCCAGCGGGAGCCAATTCTAATGCGCGCCTCGCGGCGAGGCTTCATCCGCTCGCTAAGCCGGTCTGCATTAGTGCTGCCGTTTGCCGACCTGATGACCGTGGCTCAAAAACTGCCTGGGCCGATCGAACGCAGTTACGACGCGAAAGCCATGCCGGCCCCCGCGGGACCTAAGTCGCCGATTGAGGGCACCCCGCTCGGCCTCAGCTTCGTGGATGTGGTCAAAGAGTCGGGCCTGGCCGTAAAGACCATCTATGGCGGCGAGGGTAAGAACAAGTATCTGCTGGAAACTACCGGCTGCGGTCTGGCTTTCTACGATTACGACAACGATGGCTGGCTGGATGTTTTCCTGGTGAACGGCTGGCGCCTGGAAGGGTTCCCGGCGGGCAAAGAGCCGCGCTGCCATCTGTTCAAGAACAATCGCGATGGCACTTTCACAGATGTCACCAAAGGGTCCGGCCTGGAGCGCCGCACTGGATGGGGACAAGCGTGCTGTGTGGGCGATTACAATAACGACGGCAACGACGATCTCTTCGTGACGTACTACGGACAAAACGCGCTTTACCGGAATAATGGGAATGGCACGTTCACGGACGTCACCAAGGAAGCGGGCCTGAGCCAGCCTGGCCCAAAGATCCGCTGGAACACGGGCTGCACGTTTGTGGATTACGATCGCGATGGGCATCTGGACCTCTTCGTAGCCAACTATGTCGATTTCGACTTGAAGACCGCGCCTCCGCCTGAGGCGGGTCCCTGCACTTACAAGGGATTACTGGTCGCCTGCGGACCGCCTGGCCTTCGCGGCGGCAAGAACATCCTGTACCACAATAACGGCAACGGCACATTTGCCGACGTCAGCGAGAGAGCAGGTATCTGGAAGACCCAAGGCACATATGGCCTGAGCGTGGCCGCTTCGGATCTGGACAACGACGGCTGGCCCGACATATATGTCGCCAACGACTCCAGCACCGCGACACTTTACCAAAATCAAAAGGACGGCACATTTAAGGACATCGCCATCGAATCGGGCGCCGCGCTGTCACCCGAAGGAAAGCCGCAGGCCGGCATGGGCGTCTCGATCGGCGACTACAATCGCGACGGCAACCTCGACGTGGTCAAGACGAATTTCGCGGGAGACACCGATTCTTTGTATACAAACCTGGGGGACGCGAACTTCGAGGACCGCACTTATCCGAGCGGCCTGGGAGTCAACACGCGCCTGTTGGGGTGGGGCGTCGGCTTCTTCGATATGGATAACGACGGATGGCTCGACATTTTGATGTCAAACGGCCACGTATATCCGGAGGTGGATAAGTCCAACGCCGACTTGAAGTACGCCGAACACAAGTATCTGTATCGCAACCTGCAGAACGGCCGTTTCGAAGAAGTCACCGACAAAGGCGGACCGGGTATTCTGGAGAATGCGCCCGCGCGCGGGTGCGCCTTCGGCGACTACGACAACGATGGCGATATCGACGTGGCGGTGAACTGCGTCAACGCGATTCCGCAGCTTCTGCGCTGTGACTCCACGCTGAACCGGAACTGGATCAAGATCAAGCTTTCCGGCGTGAAATCCAACCGCAGCGGTATCGGCAGCCGGGTCACGGTGACCGCCAAGACCAAGCCGGACGCGCCGAAATCCCTGGCGCAAATGGACGAATTGCGCAGCGGAGGCAGCTATTTTTCGCAGAACGATTTGCGCATGCACTTCGGATTGGAACAGGCCACCAAGGTGGATATGGTGGAGATCCGGTGGCTGAGCGGCCAGGTCGACCAGCTTAAGGACCTGGATGTCAACCGGTTGTATGTGATTCAGGAAGGCGGCAAAATCTTGAAGAGCGAAGTATTGAAGCCAGCCGCCAAGCGGGGAGCCTGAGATGGATGTGACGGGCTTTAGCCTGTCATTGGTGCTGCTCGCACTGCCATCCATCGGCGCAGCGGCGGAAAGCTGCCCCTGGCTCAACGCAGCCACAGCGGGCGGAGTATTGGGTGGAACCGTCACCGGCGTCACCGTGAAACGGGCGCCGGCAGGCGACGATGCAAGCTGCGATTTTGTCCGGCACGCGGGATCTCTGACGCTCGAACTGCGCATCGAAGTAGAAACGATGCGCTCCCCTGCCAAGCACTTTTCGTCTTACGCCGCGCGTTGCCATTCGACTGCCGTTCCTCTCAAAGCCATTGGTAACGAGGCGCTGGCTTGCAGCGATGAAGGCGCCGAGCAGATCGTAGGTAGGGTGCGCAACCGCGCATTCGTGGTCCGCCTTCGGACGAGCGATCGCTCCACACAACCGGCCGCGCTACGCGACAAGGCCCGCGAAATAGCGGAACAAGTTGCGGGAATCCTGTTTTGAGTAGGACAGGCCTCCGGGCCTGTCACCTCAAATGTTACCATCGGCCCGTGGCAAACCGAACTGAACCGAAGACCCCCGGGCAATGGATTCGATACGTTGTCGTGGCCGTAATCGCGCTCTTCCTTGTCTGGTGGATGTTGCGTTTGTATGTCCTGTAAACCTTCCCTTTCACGCACTGCGCCCGCCATTTACGTCTGTTAATTTCCCTGCTTGAGCTTCTTCTCCTTCTCCCGCTCTTCCGCCTTCCTGATTTCCGCGGCCTTCGCGAAAGCCTCCGCGGCTCCCGCTGTGTCGCCCTTCCGCCGCAGAAGCAGTCCCAGATTATTCCAGGCAGCGGCGTTCAGGCCATCCAGCACCACCGACCGGCGCAACGCCTCGATCGCTCCATCCGCATCGCCCTGCTGCTTCAGAGTCGTACCCAGGATGTACCAAGCATCGTTATACTCGGGGCGCTGCGCCACCGCGGCACGTAATTGCTCGATGGCCTTGTCCGGAAGTCCCGCGTCTATGTAAGTCAGACCCAGGCTGTAATGCGCCTCAGCCAGCGCCGGGTCCAGCGTCACCGCCCGCTCGAGTTCCGCTCTGGCATGCGGCAGATCGTCGGACTGCTTGTAAGCGATTCCCAAATCGTAATGCGCGCCGGCGTCGTCCGGGTGGTCCTTGGTCAGCGCGGTTAGATGCTTGATGGCGGCTTGTAAGTCGCCGGCCGCGATGTAAGCGTAGCCCAGGTTCACCTGTACGTGGAAGTTGGCCGGGTCGTGCTCTAAGATACTGCGAAATTCCTTCAAGCCCGCTGCGGGGTCGCCCGATCTGACCAGCGCGTTGCCATAAGCGTTACGCACCAGGTCGTTCTTAGGGTCGAGCCGCAACGCCTGCCGGTACGCGTCCCGCGCTTCTTTGTAGCGGCTTAGTTGTTGGTAGGCATCGCCCAACGTAGCCCAGACCACGGCGTTGGCGGATAGTTTGCTTGCCCTCACCAGCTCCGGAACGGCTTCCCGGTAGCGCCCGGTTTGCGCGTACGCCGCGCCCAGTTGGTAGTGATAGTCGCCGTGATCGGGGGCCAGCGCTACTGCGTTTCGCAGAGCGCGCACGGCGGGATCGGGGTGTTGCGTCAACCACAGCGCGACTCCCAAGTGATACCAGGCTTGCGCCATCTTGGGGTCCAATTCCGTGGCGCGTTGAAGATGCGCGATGGCCTCCGGCGTGCGGTTTGTGGCGGCCAGCAGAAATCCGATTTCATCCTGATAAGCGGCAGACTTGGGAACCAATGCCGCCAGCTTTTCATACGCCGCCAGCGCCGCATAGGCGTCCCGGGCGGCGAGACGCTCGCGAGCGGTAGACTCAAGCTCCTGCACCGTAGCGGACGTCTGGGCGTGCAACGGAAGTGAGAGGCATAGAAGGGCAAGACACAGACTGGGCAGCGCCGGCCGCGGCGGGCTTGCGGCAAGCGAACCATTCGGGTCGCGGCGGTGAATGCGGCATTGCTGCATTTCAGTCCCTTCGCATCGGGGCGTGCCCCGCCAGCGTGGCCCACTCAGCGGACTTCGCCCAGGAACACGCCAAACGGCGGCAGTTCCACATGCTTAAGCGGGATCTCGGCGTTGCCAACCTCGGTCGCGATGAGGGTGCGCGCCGTCGTGCCGGAGACGCCTTGACCTCTCAGATCGAAACTTACAGATTGCGGGGCGCTCGTGAAGTTGCACGCCACGATCACCGGCGGCCCTCCGCCAACACTCTTCCGCAGCCACGAAAGCACGTTGTGGTCATTTCCGTTGAGCATGATCTGCGCTCCGCCGCGCAGCGCCGGATTCGCGGCGCGAAGCTGGATGAGACGACGGTACCACTCGAGCATAGAGGCGGGCTCCTTCGATTCGGTCCGCACATTCACGGTCGCGTAGCTCGGCGGGATCGGCAGCCAAGGCGTCCCCGTCGTGAACCCGGCATTGCGGCCGGCGTCCCATTGCATGGGCGTGCGCTCGCCGTCGCGGCCCTTGTCCTTGGGCCAACCGGTCAGGCCGACTGGGTCCTTCACGTCTTCCTTGCGTGTAGGCGGCGTGGTCGCCATGCCGATCTCCTGGCCGTAATACATCATGGCCACGGAGCGGCTGGCCAGCAGCACGGCCGCGATCAGACGGGCGATGGCGCCGTTGTGCTTTCCGTCGCCATAGCGATCCCAACTCCGGGTATTATCGTGATTGTCGAACACGAACAGGGGTATGTTGCCGTCGAGCTGCGTTTCGGCTTCGGCGATTTTGGTACGGAACAGGCCCGCATCCAGCTTGTTGATGAAGCCCACCTGGGTATCCATGGGGAGCTGCAACTCGTCGTTGCGGGCGCCGTACATCTTGCGTAAGTCGGCGATTTTTTCAAGATAGGTTTCTCCGATCAAGACCCGGTCGGGGAATTCATCGGCCACCTTGCGTATTTCCCGCAGCACATCGTGCACCTCGGGCAGATTGTTCGTTCGCGTCTCTCCCATATTCGAATCGCCATAGGCGTTGGCGCCCGGCCGCAGCGGCTCGTCAGCCAGATTGGGATCCTCGAACAGGGTGGTGATGGCGTCCAGCCGGAAGCCGTCGACACCTTTGCGCAGCCAAAACCGAATCATGTCGTATATGGCTTTCCGCACGGCGGGATTGCGCCAGTTCAGATCCGGTTGCTCGGCGTAGAACTTGTGGTAATACCATTGGCCGGTGTCCGGATCGAACTTCCATGCGGAATGCCCGAAATCCGATTGCCAGTTGTTGGGCGGCTGGCCCGGCGCTTTGCCGTCGCGCCAGATGTACCAGTCGCGCTTAGGATTGTTGCGCGAACTCTTCGACTCGATGAACCACTGGTGCTTGCCGGAGGTGTGGTTCAGGACCAGGTCCATGATCGCCCGGATGCCTCGCTGATGCGCTTCGCGCAGGAGGCGGTCGAAGTCGGCCATAGTCCCGTACTGCGGATCGATGGCTTCGTAGTCGGAGATGTCGTATCCGAAATCGACCTGCGGGGAAGGGTAGACCGGGCTCAGCCAGACCGCGTTCACGCCCAGAGACTTCACGTAGTCGAGGCGCTGCGCGATGCCCTTCAGGTTGCCGATGCCCGAGCCGTCGCTATCCTGGAAGCTGCGCGGATAGATTTCGTAGATGAGGGCGTGTTTCCACCACGGCTCGGCGCTCCGTGCGTTTAGGCAGGCGATGGCGGACAACAGAAGGGCGAAGATAGACCTCTTCATAAGAATCAGTTAACCATATCTCCCATATTACGGGGCGCGCGCCGCGCGGTGGCTTCAATGCGGGTCGAGAGCCCCCCCGGGGTGGCCGCCGGGAGCGATGATCAACAGAGCCCGCCCGCAATCGGCATGTAATAGATAACGCTCCGCAAACTTTCACGGTCGGGCCGGGAGAAGTTGGCAGGTGATCACCACCTGGTCGCCGAAGTTGTACCGTGCGGCGAGGCTATCTGCCGAGAGATTGGGGACAGGAGAGAGCAGAGCGTTTACGGAGATAGCGTCGGGGAGCTGCAGCGACATCGTGTCACGCGCCACATAGCCGGCAGGAACCAAGCCTGGAGTCCGAATGCCGCCTGAAGGCGGGCTCCCCGCCGAGATAAAGCGGCTTGAAAAGCGCTTGATCGATGCACTCGAAACCCGTTCCAAGCCGCCCGTAAGGAAAATGGTGGGCGGGTCCCCGCGCACCACGATCCTCCGAGATCGCGCCGCCGTTTAGCATGCCTCTTAGCTGCACGGACGAACCCGCGGATTCCTCCCAGACCCAGGGCATCCTGGTTCGCGATATCGTAGACCTTGCCACGGGAGAGGAAGGCGTAATGCGCATGCTGCCGCCGGATGCATTCGAGTGCGCATTCGGTGTCGGGCATCTTCCTATTGCCAAATCGCTTCTTAGCGCTTTGTGATCTCGACCGCAGATGCTATCGGCGATTGTTCCGTCCCAGAATTGATTGCCCGCCACCAAAATCGCGCGCTTCTTTCACTTCAGCTTGAAGCGCACAGCGGAAACGCCCACCAGATAATTCTGGTGGACACCTACCATCATTTCCGATTATCCGGAGAAAATGCTGGCGGCTTTTGTGCGGGCATTACGCGATGGCGGCCGGCTGGACGAGCCCGACCTGGTGCGGGAGATCGAGCGCAACGGATTCCGCAAGGTATCCGAGCGCGAGCACATCATAGGCAGCCAGCACATCGTTGTGTTCGAGAAGAAGTGACGGCAAGAAGGAAGACAGCCCTTCAGCGCTGCATGGGAATGGTTACCGACCCGACCGCGCCCAGTGCTGAATCGAAGGCGATTACACGGAATTTGCGGATACCCTGCGGGACGGGAACAGCCTCGCTGAGTCCAATGTCGCCTTGCGTGGCGGCCGCGAACTGCCCCGGAGTCAGACTGACCAGAATCGGATGCGCGAACGGTTTCAGCGATTCGTCGTAGGCCACGAACGCGACGAATACTTTCGCGCTATCCGGATCGCGCGTGGGGCGCGGCAGTAGGTCCGCCGCGTCTATGTGGACTACAAACCGCATGTTCCCCGCTTTGGCGGGATCGCGCGAAACACTTGCACGAAGCCCAATCTCGGTAGCGTCGAACGCACTATGGGAAGCTGTTCCAACCTCCGGCGGCAGTTCCCGGGAGCCGAATCCGCTGGGAGCGGGACCGCTGGGTGAAACCAGTGATGACATCGCGTAGAATCCATGTTCCGTTTGCAAGCGCACGTCCTTACGCCCGCAAACCACCCGAATTCTGTGATGTTTCCCATCGGGATTCAGCGACGCCGAGTAATAGGCGATCTCGTAATTCGCGCGGGAATCCGTGCGCGCCTGCTGGATGGCGTCGCCGGCGCGGCCGCTCGAATATCCTCGCCCGCCGGTAATGCTGGTGAATTCGTCGAGGGTTCCTACCGCCGACCCGGCCTGAGCCGTCGATTGGTCGACGGTGTACACCACGATCTGCGCTTGCTCCAACTCCTCGCAAAGGAACCGTAGCGGGCCGGTAAAATCCAAGCCCGATTGCGTGGACGCGGAAAATCCGACGATTGGAATGCCGCGCGTCACCCAGACGAGATTCTTGCGTTCCGGTACTTGCGCCAACCGCGAGCGGAGATCCCGCAGCGCGTGTACCGTCAAGTCGAAACGCACCTTGATGTCACGGTCATCGACAGGTTTTAAGTGGACCAGGTCATTTAATGCCGTCTGGAGCATGGGGACTATATTTCGCGTCCACGGTTCGGCGGCAGACGGCGCTTCGGTGTCGGGTTTCGGCAGCGGATGGATGGGATACAACTCGCCGCTGGCGTTCAGAAGATATAAGTACAAACCGCCGCTGGATTCGAGATTTCTTAAAGAGTCGGCCACCTGTTGGCCGATGATAGAGTCGCTGATGATGCGCTCGCTGAGCAGGTCGATGAGGACCACCGTAGTGTGCCGGGCAGCGCCTGCGCGATTCGAATATTCGCCGGGACCTGGCCTGGCTTGGGGCGCCCGGTCTCCCGTGAAACGAAAGAAGACGATGTCCTGGGGCTTGCCATCCTCCAAAAGCTGGAAATCCACGCTGCGCAGTCCGCTCACCGGCTCGCCCTGCGCATCGAGCGCCACGACATTCAATTTGAGCAGTTCGGCATGCTGCGTTTCCTTGGAGTCGGCGGGAACAACTGCACAGACGAGAATTGCGGCGGCAAGGGCGCACTTCATATCCCGATTATACGCTTCCGCACCTTCAAACCTGCCCATTGGACCCTGCCCGGCTCGCCCGGGTCGTGTACCACTCCGGCCGCAGGAGCGACCAGCGGCAGAGTGGTCTGCACTGCCTCGTCGCTCGCCGACAGCGCCACCTTTACCGTAAGCATGACCGTGAAAGTATATGCCCAGTCCGGCGATACCCTGACGGACACTGCCGCTGTCAGTTCGCTGGTTTACGACACCGCACCTGCGAATAACACGGCTAAGGCCACTACTACGGTGAACTGAAGTCTGAAGCTTGCGGTTTCTCCCGCGCTAGAAAACCGGCGCCGCAGGCCGCGTATTTGAAACAGTGGTGGGCCCGTGGCGACTCGAACGCCAGACCTCTACCGTGTCAAGGTAGCGCTCTAACCAACTGAGCTACGGGCCCGTCAGAGAAAAAACTCCGAATTGAGCTTTGATTTTAGCATGGACGCGTCCAGCGGTCTCCGTGGCGCCGGGTAGCTTATAACGATGAGATTGGGGCGAGTGGGCGCTGCCGGCTTTGGCGCTAACCGCTCCCTCACGGTCGCGACTCGGTGGGCGGGGCTCAGTCAGGGTCCGTGACGGCCATGATGGTCAGCGGGGAATTGCCTTCCAGCCGGTTGTTGACGAACAGGAACGCCATGGTGCGCTGCTCCCTGGCGCGCTGAATCAGGATACGCAGCGACTCGCGCGCTCCGGGATTGGGATCGCGAATTTCGCTGTAGGGCGAGAATTTGGCGACCGCTTCCTCGTACGGGCGGCCTTGGCGCAACAGCGCGCGGCACACCAGGAAGCCGGCCGTCGCGGATCCGGGGATTTCGATCTGCCGGCGCAGCTCCGGCATGCGCGTCCAGGCGTTGTATACGTGCGCCACGCCGCGCGCGCGCAGGCAGGCGAAATAGTCCGCATGCAGGAACTCGGGGTTGCGGACTTCCACGGCGTAACGGAAGTGCGGCGGCAGCGCGGCCAGGAACGGGTCCATGCGCTCCAGAAACTCGTCCGGCGCCGCGATGGCCCGCTTGGAAAACGCCCCGAATTCGAAGATCAGGAGCGCGGTCTTGCGGCGGTGCGGCCAAAGGGGCCGCAGGAACATTTCCTTCAGCATCTCCGCGTTCAGGAACGCTTCGTTCTCTTTACCGGCTTGCGGGCCATAACGCGGATGCGACGGAAACATTCTACAGGTGATTTGTTCGGGCACTTTGAAGGCGAACTGGAAGCCTTCGGGAGCGAGCGAGAACAGCCTGTCCCAGAACTCCGCGGTGGGGAACTGGTAGAAGGCGAAATCGCCGCAAACCGTGGGGAAGGTCCGCGCGTATTCCGTCAGGCAGGTGGATTCGAAAAGCCGCCGCGAGAAGCGGCCGCGCGAAAGATAGTTGGCGCGGGTGTAAACCTGCCCGATCCATCCTTCATATTTCCAGGAGCTGCCGCCGATGTAAATGCCTTCGGCGGCGAGACTGCGCAGCCGTTCGGCGAGCGAGTCGCGATCGAACGAGGAGGGTTCGTCAAACAGCGTATCCGCCATCAGCCACCGTCAAAATGGGCGCAGGCCCGCTTTCATACGGATATAATAGCGTTAAGCCTGTAAAGAAAATGGAACCGCAGATGGACGCAGATGCACACAGATAAAGCACGTGGACTTGGGCCATCAGGAATGTGCCGGAGAGCCTCGAGCCGCAGGGCGCATTGTGACGGTTTTCATCTGTGTGCATCTGTGTGCATCTGTGTGCATCTGCGGTTTCGATGTTTTTTGGAGTTGAGCGATGAGTGAGATTTCGGAATTACTGGAGCGCTTTCGCCGCGGACCGGAGGTGCTGGCGATGGTCTTGACGGGCGTGTTCGGCGAGGAGGAGGATTTTGTGCCAGCGCCGGGCAAGTGGAGCATCCGGCAGATTATCGCGCACCTCGCCGACTCCGAGATGGTCTGCGCGCACCGCATGCGCCAGATCGTCGCGGAAGAGCGCCCCACTTTGATCGCCTTCGATCAGGAGGCTTGGACCAGGAATCTGGACTACGCGCGGCGCAAGCCCAAACAATCGCTCGAAAGTTTCCGGCGCGTGCGCGGCGAGAACTACGAATTGCTGAAAGAATTGCCCGAGGCGGCCTATGCGCGCACCGGCAATCACAGCGAGCGCGGCCCGATCACGCTGCGCTTCCAAGTGGAACTGCTGGCGGAGCACGCGGAGAGTCACGCGCGCCAGATGCAGGCCATCCGCGAGGAATATAAGAAGGCGAAGGGAAAGAAATGATGCGACGGTTTACACCGGCCGCGGCGCGCGCTGCCGGAACCTTGTTGGCCGCGGCGCTGTTGGCAGCGGCGCTGCCGGCGACCGTGCCGGATGGCCGCCGCTGGTGGAGTTATGTGCAATACCTGGCCGACGACAAGCTGGAAGGCCGCAACACGGGCAGCGCCGGCCATCGCAAAGCCGCGGATTATGTGGCCGCCGAATTCGAACGCGCCGGCCTGAAACCCGCCGGCATCGAAGGCTACATCCAGCCGGTCCGCTTCCTCACGCGGCGGCTGAAGGAAACCGAATCCAGCCTGACGCTGGTGCGAAACGGCGAATCCGAAGAACTGGTGCTCGGGGAAGACGCCATCATCGGCACGCGCATCGATCCCGCGCCGGCGGTGGACGCGGAGGTCGTGTTTGCGGGGTATGCGCTCACCGTTCCCGAAATGCAGTACGACGATCTGGCGGGGCTGGACCTGCGCGGCAAGATCGTGCTGTACATGAACGGCGGTCCGTCGAACATTCCGGGGCCGTTGCGCTCGCATTATCAATCCGCGGCCGAGCGCGGACGGTTTCTGGAACGCGCCGGGGTAATCGGAACAATCGGCATTCAGAACCCGCATCAGATGGATCTGCCCTGGCAGCGGATCGCGCTGGCCAGCCGGCAGGCATCCATGAGCCTGGCGGATCCGGCGCTCAATCAGCAGTTCGGGTTGAAGTTCACCGCCGCGGTGAATCCGGAACAAGCCGGCAAATGGTTCGCGGGATCCGGCCATTCGTTCGACGATCTGGTGGCGCTGGCGGATGCCGGCAAACCGTTGCCGCGTTTCCCGCTGCACGCATCCATCCGGGCGAAAGTGGCGGTCGAGCGCGGGGAAGTGGAATCGCAGAACGTGGCCGGCATTCTTCCCGGCACGGACCCCGTGCTGAAAGATCAGTACGTGGTGCTGACGGCGCACCTGGATCACTGGGGGATCGGCGAACCGATCAACGGCGACCGCATTTACAACGGCGCCATGGACAACGCGTCCGGAGTGGCCACACTGATCGATATCGCGGAATCGCTGAACGAATTCAAGCCGAAGCTGCGCCGCTCGCTGCTGTTCGTGGCGGTGACAGGCGAGGAGAAGGGGCTGCTGGGGTCCAGATATTTCGCCGCGCACCCCACGGTGAAGACTGGCAGCATGGTAGCGGACTTGAACGTGGACATGTTTCTGCCGCTGTTCCCGTTGCGCAGCGTGACGGTGTACGGGCTGAACGAATCGGATTTGGGCGATGAAGTTCGCGTGGTGGCGAGAGCGCGCGGCGTGCGCGTCCAGGACGACATGGAGCCGGAGCGCAACATTTTCATCCGCAGCGACCAGTATAGTTTCATCCGCCGCGGTATCCCCGCGCTGGCTATGAAAGTGGGCTATGAGAAGGGGTCGCCCGAGGAGAAAATCGTCAAAACCTGGCTGAAGGAGCGCTACCACGCCCCGGCCGACGACTTGAAACAGCCGGTGGATCTGGAATGCGCCGCCCGCTTCGACGACCTGCTGCGCGCGCTGGCGGAGGCGGTGGCGGACCGTCCCGAGCGCCCGAAGTGGAACGCGAACAGTTTCTTCAAGCGGTTCGCGGAGTAGCCTGCGGCGCCAAGAACGGTTACGGCAATATTTGATATGGTGCGGACCTGTCACGAAAGGCCGATTTTTGAATTGCGTAACATTCTGTAACATTTTGTATCATTGTGTCGCGTCGAGATGGCGGCGGGCTCAGCGAGGCATTTCGGTAGAAGGCAACTGAGTAGAGGCGCGCGCGTTTCTCTCCTCCTGACTTGACTATAAGTGGACTGCGGGAGAGATCCCCTGGACATTCCCGGCAAGTTATTCATTTAGTGGACAAGATTAATCGGCGTCGCGCGTCACCGCGATTTGGAAGAAGGACGAATGGCGAGTTCCAGCGTCACCGTCCGCACTTCCACGTCGCGATCGCGGAGCACATGCAGCACCTTGCCCGACGCATCCACCACCACGCTGGCGCCGCCGTAGGTCTGCCCCTTCCACGGGCCGTGGGTCATCTCGCCGATCACATCCGTGCCCACCACGGGGCATTTCCACTCGGCGGCGCGCTTGGCCACCAGGTTTTCCAATTCCTTCGCATGTTGCGGCCACTGGTCGACCGGCGCGGCCCAGCCGTAGGGCACCAGCATCAGGGCCGGCGCGAGTTGTCCGATGCGCCGGGCGATCCGGTCCCCGAAGGTGTCCGCGCAGATCACCAGGCCGATGCGCCCGAACTCCGTTTCGGTCACGCCGATATCTTCCGGCCGGCCTTCGGAGTAAGGCGGATCCATCAGCCAGGCCAGCACGTTCAGCTTGCGGTGCTTCCACAGGAGCTTGCCGGTCTTATCCACGAGGACGGCGGAGTCGTACAGCTTGCCGCCGTCTTTTTCATCGAGGCCGATGGAGATCATGAGGCCGTATTTCCGGGCCAGCGCGGCGATGCGGTCGCTATCCGCGCCAGGGATGGGCGCGGCCATGCGGTGGGCATCCGGATTCTCCCAACCCAGGATGACCGATTCGGGAAACGCGGCGATATCGGCGTGCGCGGCGCGCGCCTCCTCCAGGGCGTATTCCACGCGCCGGAAGTTGCCTTCGCGATCGCCATCGATGGACAGAATCTGGCAAACCGCCACGCGCACGGTCCGCGCCTGCGCCGGTAAGGCTCCGAGGAGCGCCATGATTGTCACCGCCAATTTCATGTGTATCCTTCGATTTTACCCGCCGATGGGCGGGTGAACCTCGTGAATCGGCGGGGTTGGGCCGTTCGTCCGATCAGATCGCGCGCAGTATGGGTCGATCATGCTACATCGATAATGCCGCGTTTGACCCCGATCACCACGGCATGTGTGCGATCGTTGGCGCCCAGCTTGGATAGAATTCTGCTCATGTGAGCTTTAACGGTTTCCTCGGCGATCGAAAGCTGCGCAGCAACTTCCTTATTCGCATTGCCCGCCGCGACGCAACGCAACACTTCCACTTCGCGCTCCGTGAGGGGATCGTCGGCCGAATGCTCGGCCATTGCCATGGCGATCTCGCCGCGGATGCGAAGCCGGCCTGCATGTACGGACCGAATTGCATCCGGTAGTTCCTTCCGCAGCATATTCTTGAGCAGATACCCGGAAGCGCCCGCTTTGATCGCGCGTAATGCCTGCACGTCGCCATCGTATGTGGTCACCACAAGAATACGAGCGTCGGCAAACTCGGAGCGAATCGCCATGATGGCTTCGAGACCTTTCATCTTCGGCATCTGCAGGTCCATCAGCGTCACATCCGGGCGGTGCGTGCGATAGCACTCGATCGCTTCGCGTCCGTTGGCCGCCTCGGCGACCACGACCATGTCGCGCTCATATGCGAGTACGGCCGCGACGCCTTCGCGCAGCAGCGGATGATCGTCCACCGTAAGAACCGTGATGCGCTTCTCGTCGCTTGACATCATCGCTCATTCCCTCCTATTGCCACACTGGAGCTTGCGGCTTTCGACTTGCTCGAGGTGCCCACGTACGCCACGCTACCTGGGACGATTAACTCGATCTCCGTTCCCCCGCCAGCCCTGCTGCGAATATCGAGACGGCCCCGAATTCTGTCCGCGCGCTCCCGCATGCCCCGCAAGCCCCAGTGGGAGGATTTGCCGCCCGATGCCAGCACCTGAGGGTCGATTCCGCGGCCGTCGTCGTGAATCCGCATGCGCAACTCTTTTGGAGAGTAGCAAATCTCCACCTCGATCTCGCGGCTGTGCGCATGCAGAAACGCATTGATCAGCGCTTCGCAACCGATCCGGTAGGCTTCGTCGCGAACCAGAGGGTGCAGGCTTCGTGGATCGCCTTCCACCACTGCCCGGAACGCGGTATGCGAGGCGTCGACGAATTCCTGGGCAACATTGGAAAAAGCCTGCGCCAGATCGTTGCCTCCATCGCGGGAGGCGCGCAGGTCCCTCACGCGATTCCGTCCCTCGGCCATGACCTGGTCGGCGCGGTCCAGGGCTTCGTCCAGCATCTGCCGCGTGGGCTCGTGTTCGGGTATTCCCTTGGCTGCCGCCTGAAAGCGCAGCATCAAACCCTGAATGGCCTGCAGCAGCGTGTCATGCAACTCTCGTGCGATGCGCTCGCGCTCGGAGAGCCGCTCGGTGTACTGCAAATCCAGGCGTGCGGTGACCAGGCGCAGGCGCCAGCGATAGACAATCCACGCCAGGGCGATTGCTATCGCTCCGCACAGCAGCAGGAACCAGTTGGTCTGATAGAACATCGGCGCAATGTCGAACTCCAGCGTGGCGCCGTCCTGGTTCCAAACGCCATCGTCATTGCAGGCAGTGACGCGAAACCGATAGCGCCGCGGCGGCAAGTTAGTGTATGTTGCCAGGCGCTTCCCCGCGGGCCCATGCCAGTCACTGTCGTAGCCTTCGAGCTTATAGCGAAACAAGACGCGTTCGGGTATCGAGAGACTCAGAGCCGCGAATCCAATTTCAACGTTTCGAACCTTCGGCCGAAAGTGCAACTCAGGCGAAATTGCAAATGGCCGATTGTCCGCCGTCAGCGTTTGGATCACGATGGGGGGCGGAACCGCGTTCATCGGCAGCCGGCGCGGATCGATGACTGCGATTCCGTCTGTCGTGGCAAACCATAGCTTGCCGTCGGGTGTCTTGATTGCCGCTGGAAACGACGCTGGATTCGGTAACCCAGGTAGACCGTCCGTAGTGTCGAGAAACAACGTTTGCATCCGATACGTAGAAGACTTGAGCGCTTTCTCGACTTCTTGCGGGCCGGCACGAACGATTCCCAGCGCTCCTGCGATCCAAAAGAAGCCGTCGTCGTCCTCCACAATCCCCGAAATCGAGGCTCCCGGGAGCCCATTCTCCTTGGTCAAGGTCGCGAAACGGCGGCCATCGAAGCGGCTCAACCCGCCTTCTGAACCAAACCAGACGCGACCCCTATGGTCGCTGGCAATCGACCGTATCCTGCCATGGGGCAATCCGTCGGCAGCGGAATATCGGTGGAACCGGTCGTTCTCATAGACCGCGACCTCCCCGTCGAAGCCCAGCCAGACTCGTCCGGCCGCATCGCCGAACAGAGCGCCGCACCGGTAATTAAGGAGTTCTGGGCTATTGGGGAAATCCGTCCACGCGCCGTTCCGGCGCCGCCTGACGCGGGACTTATCGCCTTCCCAAACCACAATCCAAAGGTTGCCCGAAGAATCCGAGCCGATATTCTCGACCCCCGACTTCTTCGGCTTGCCGGGCACGCTGAGAAACGAAAACTTCCCGCCGATGCCCTCCGCCAGGCCGAAACTGCCTCCCAGCCATACGCGGTCCTTGTCCGAGTAGAGGCTCAGAATCCCTGTCGAGTCCGATCCGGAATAGGGCGGAAGCCTCTGGTTGACAATCCGCCCACCCACGAAGTGCTGCACCACATCGCCTGCGAAAGTAATGACCCAAACGGTTCCATCCGGCGTCGAGGCTAGGTCCAACAGAGGGTTTTGCGCCAGTCCTTCTTTGGCGGAGAAGGGTGTTGCCTTATTCTCGCGAAAACGATCGAGCCCCCTGTTCGTACCGAACCAGATGTTGCCTTCGCGGTCCTGAAACGCTGCACGAACGCCATCGCTCGAAAGTCCGTCCGCACTTTCGAAGCGATCGAAACTCGCGTGCTTCAAGTGCTTGAAATCCGGCGCACGGCGAATGCCGCCTCGGAATAGCCCAATCCAGAGGCTGGATTCGCCGTCGAAGATCCCGCGGATGGGCTCCCCTTTTACCGCGCGGGAAAGGTTCGGGTCCGCGCGGCCGGGCACGGGGCTGACAGCACGGTCCCCAAATTGAAACGTCCAGACTTGGCCATCGGGAGCTTCCGCCAACTGCGAAACATATGCGACTGGTTGACCGGTCGCCTGAAACTGCCTGCCATTGGGGGCCAGTGTCAGTATGGTATTGACGCTGACGCTGTCGCCGCTCAAGCCGAAGTCCGTTCCGGTGGTTGCCACCCAGAGCGTGCCGCGGCGGTCCACGACTAATTGTTGCGCTCCCGCGGCACGATACCCGAGTTCGGCGCCAACCCTATGCCACTTTCCATTTTCAAAGCGGCTAAGGCCGTTTTCGCCGCCTGCCCAAATGCTCCCGCTGCCATCTTCGGCGAAGGACCTTATCGCCCTTAGCGAACCGTCGGCCGCCGAATAGGTCCTAAGCACTCCGTCGCGCAAACGGGCAACCACGCCCGCGCCGAATCCCACCCAGAGGCTGCCGTCGCGAGCCGTGAATAGCGACATGATCGACGACTGGGGAAGCGGATCCCCGCCGCGCGCCGCTTCCCACGAAATGAAGCGCAGACCATCGAATCGGTACAGGCCCGCACGCGTTCCAAGCCACAAATAGCCGTCGGGCGTTTGCGCGATAGCCTGCACAGGTCCTGGAATCCCGTCCTTCGCAGACCACGATGTGTGTGTGAACTGGCTGATAGTCTTGTTCGGATCGAGACCCCTGATCGGCAATGCTAGTGCGCAGGCGAGCGCGGTCAGCATCACGCAGATTCGTAGGTTGTCGCGAAGCGAACCCATAGGCGTGCCCTCCCATATTACCCCTCCTCGCCTAGCAACAAATCCCCCCAAAGGGGCATGTTGGAATACCCGATTCCGGGCTTTAGCGCGCGGCGCTTCTCGTGTAGGCTGAGGTGTGGGACGGCGGTTCTCGATGTTTCCGTCCGGTCGGCCCGGTATCGGCCTCATGGTTCTTAGGTTCTGCCTGGTGAGCGTGCTATTGCTCCACGAGTTCCGCTTCGGGCCGATTCTGTTGTTGTCCTGGACGACACCGGTGCTCCTATTGGTCGCCGCCGCGTTATGCGTAGGTGTCGCGACGTCGAAGGTGTGCTTGCTGTTTTGCGCCGCAGAGATCGTGTTTGCGCTGACTGCGGCGGGTTTCGACGCGACCGTGTTGATCCTCACCATCCCCGTTGCGACCGCCCTGATCCTGCTAGGGCCGGGCGCCTACTCACTCGACGCACGCATCTTCGGTAGACGCGTCATTGTACTCCCGACTGACAATCCCAGGTAGCTCGGCGACCCGGCTGCGCTCCGCCTGTTGCATTCACCATCTAGCGTAACCCAACAGCGTTTCATACCCAAAAGTGTTACGTTCGCCTCGGTCTTATGTGGTAGCGGTGAGCGGAGCCATTTAGGGATGCGTTCCTCTTCGCGAATCGTTCATAGTGTTCTTGGGGGGAATCAGAGGCGGCGGCGTTTGAGAAGCATCGTCCGCCGACGACGAGAGCAAGACACCAACCTTAGATGATTCATTGACCCTAGAACTGGAGAGGAGAATAGTCATGAAGAACATTTACGGAGTTGCAACGCTCGCTGCTACGCTGATGGGCGCGATTCTGCTGCTGCAGAGGACTGTTAGAGTTGCTGCTGCGGCGTCGCCAACCGGCATCAAGAACGTGGTCTTGGTGCATGGAGCATTCGCCGATGGCTCCGGCTGGGAAGCCGTCGCCAAGATCCTCGAGAAGGATGGCTACACAGTGTCGGTGGCGCAGCCCCCCGAGACCTCCTACGCCGCGGACGTCAAGTACACGAAGGCAGCCGTCGACGCCATGAACGGGCCGGTGGTCATCGTCGGCCACAGTTATGGCGGGTCCATCATCACCGAGGCCGGCAACGATACGAAGGTTTCGGCACTGGTCTACATCGCCGCCTTTGCGCTCGATGAGGGTGAGAGCTGTGCGTCGATCGAACAGGCCCTGCCGCAAGCCTCCAAGGCATTCAAGCCTGACAGCAACGGCAACTGGTGGATAGAACCGGAGCATTTCGCGGCCGACTTCGCGGCAGACGTTCCGCCGGCCGTGTCCCACTTCATGGCCCAGTCGCAGGTACCGATCTCCACCGACTCGTTCACCCACAAGGTTACGACGCCCGCCTGGAAGACCAAGCCCACCTGGTATATGGTGGCCAGCGCAGACCGGTCGATCAATCCGGACCAGGAGCGCATGATGGCGAAGCGGGCTAATGCCAAGACGGTTGAAGTGAATGCCAGCCATGTGGCCTACATGTCTCATCCGAAGGAAACAGCGACGCTCGTCGAAGAGGCTGCAACCTCCGCACACGTCAACCCATAGCCTGCAGTTTTAGTCAAGGGTTTCGGCCGAGCGCGTGGCCGCCATGCTGAACCCGGGCCGCCCGAGAGTAGGGCCTCTGCCGATCCTGACGAGGTCCGCACCGGCAAATGACCGTGGTCGTTTGAGGAGGATACAATGACGGATCGCATCACAATAGAGGGACGAGACGGCGCATTTGGCGCCTATATCGCGCGGCCAAAGGTCTTGCCGGCCCCCGCCGTCGTGGTTCTGCACGAGGTGTTCGGGGTGAACGCCGATATCCGCAAGACCTGCGACGAACTGGCCGAGCAAGGCTTTATCGCGGTCGCGCCCGATCTATTCTGGCGTCAGGAGCCGGGCGTCGACCTTAGCGTCACCTCCGAGCCAGACTGGCAACACGGCCTTCGCCTCAATCAGGCCTACGACCGAGACGCCGGCGCCAGAGACGTTAAGGACACCGCCGACGTTGTGGCCAAGCTGCCCGAATGCAGCGGCAAGGTTGCCGTACTCGGCTATTGCCTCGGCGGGCTGATGACCTTCCTGACGGCCGCGCGCTACGGCGTCGACGCTGCGGTCGCCTACCACGGCGGAGACACTGAGAAATATCTGGGCGAGGTCGACGGGCTTGATGCGCCGCTGCTGATGCATCTGGCCGAGGAGGACGAGTTCATTTCCAAGCCTGCGCAAGCTGAGATCAAGGCGGCACTTGCCGGCAAACCAAATGCGACAGTCTACAGCTATCCGGGTCAGCATCACGCCTTCGCTCGGCATAATGGGGCGCACTACAATGCCGCGGCGGCAGCGATCGCCAATGGACGGACGAGCGAGTTTTTGCATCGACAGCTGGGCCTCGCACCCATCAATCGGTAGTCAATAGCAAAGGAGAACAAATGAAACCCGCGCAAACAAAACTCAGCATCGTTGTTTTGTCATGCAATATGGGCGGATGGCTCGGGTTTCAGTAACGCGATCCCGCCACTAGAGGCGGAGGGACACGAAGTAATCGCCGCTCAGTATGGCCTCGACACCAACGAAGCGACTTCTGTAGGAGCAGGCTGGTGCGAAGGCGTTCGCATTCGAAATCAAACGGTCGGAGTGGATCTTAACTACAAAGGAGAATAGTCATGAAAGAGCATATTAAAAACGTGGTCTTGGTGCATGGTGCATTCGCCGACGGCTCCGGCTGGGAAGCCGTCGCTAACATCCTCAAGAATGATGGGTACAAGGTGTCGGTGGTGCAGCATCCCGAGACTTCCTACGCCGAGGACCAAAAGTACACGAAGGCGGCCATCGACGCCCTGGACGGGCCGGTGGTTCTGGTGGGCCACAGTTACGGCGGGTCCGTCATCACCGAGGCCGGCAATCATCCAAAGGTTGCGGCGCTTGTTTATATTGCCGCATTCGCGCTGGACACTGGCGAAAGCTGCGCCACGATCGAGCAAGGCTTACCGCAAGCCTCCAAGGCATTCAAACCCGACAGCAACGGCAACTGGTGGATAGAACAGGAGCATTTCGCGGCCGACTTCGCAGCGGACCTTCCGCAGGATAAGGCCGCATTCATGGCTGTGTCGCAGGTGCCGATCTCCACCGACTCGTTCACCCACAAGGTCACGAGTCCAGCATGGAAGACCAAGCCCACCTGGTACATGGTGGCCGCCGCAGATCGGTCGATCAATCCGGACCAGGAGCGGATGATGGCGAAGCGCGCCAATGCCAAGACGGTCGAGGTGAATTCCAGCCATGTGGCCTACATGTCTCACGCGAAGGAAACAGCCAAGCTCATTGAAGAGGCTGCCACCTCTGCGCCCGTCAATCAATAGCTTGCAGTCTTGATCCAGGGCTTCGTCAGGCGAGGGCGTGGCCGCCATGCTAAACCCGACTCGCCCAAGAGTAGGGCGGCCGCCGATCCCGACGATCGGCGGCTGTCTGAGGAGAGCACAATGACGGATCGCATCACCATAGAAGGCCGAGATGGCGCGTTTAGCACCCGAATCCCGCGGCCGCCGTCATAACCCGCGACCGTAGTCGACGTCATCCGGCAACTCGTTGGTGTCGCCGGCGGCGTGGGGGAAATGCCTGGCTAGATCCTCGCCGACTGCCTCGATGCCGCCGACAAGGCCCCCAGTAAAATCGCTTTGCTTAAACTTTTCGGACACGGTGCGGACGATGTGATGCCAAAACTCCTGGCCCACCTTCTCATGGATGCCGCTGTCGCCTAGCACGACGAACCTGCGGCGCGACGGCACGACGAAAAATAATACGGCATTGCGATCCTTCGTCGCGGTCATACCCAGCCGCGCGAAGGCCTTTTCGGCGGCCTTCCGCACGTCGCCCCAGAACAGCGGCGACACGGAAACGCGGATCTCGCCGGACGTCCGGCCCTCGGCTTTCTGAATCGCTTGTTTGATCCGATCTTTGTCGATGGTTACCATGATCCGCTCGCTCCTCCACCGCCGGACCGTCCGCCGCCCCCGCCAAATCCGCCGCCTCCTCCTCCGCCACCACCCCCGCCGCCGGACATGATGCTGGCCAGGAAGTAGAAGGCCAGCGCCGGATGCGTAATCAACAAGGCCAGGACCAGTATCGCGGCGATGCCATAGAAGATCCATTGAAACAGGCTCAATGGCTTGGAGTGCTCCGGCGGCCGCGAGGGCGGAGGCGCACCGGCCTGCCCGCCGATGGTTCCGATGAGCGAGTCGATGGCCGCCGTTACCGCGTCGTCGGGATGGCCGGCCTGAATCCGAGGCGCCATCACTTCATTGATCACACGGGAAGCGATGGCGTCCGGCACGACCGCTTCGAGTCCGTAACCGACCTCGATCTTCATCTTATGATCCTGGGACATGATGAAGAGGGCCAGCCCGTCATCAAGGCCTTTCCGTCCCACCTTCCATTTGGCGAATGCCCGGACGGCCCAATCCTCGATCGGCGCATCGCCCGTGGTGGGGGCGATGTACACAATTAGTTGATGGCCCGTGGCCTGCTGGTAGGCGGCGAGGCGTGCGTCCAGCGATCGCACCGTTTCCGGCGAGAGGAAGTTGGCGGTGTCGGTGACCCACTCGGTGGGCGACGGAGGGATGGGCGTTTCAGCCGCGTATAGGAGTGCGGCCGAGACGAGGGCGATGAGGACCAGCAACCCGCGGCGCACAACTTAGAACTTTACCTCGGGCGCCTTTTCGCTTCCGGATTGCGCCTGGAAGTAAGGCTTGGCTGCGAATTTATCGCCGAAGAAGCCGACGACCAGCACCGCCGGAAAGCTGCTGCGGCGGGTATTGAAGGCTTGGGCCGCCTCATTGAACCTCATCCGCTCGACCGTAATGCGATTTTCGGTGCCCTCGAGTTGCGCTTGCAAGTCGCGGAAGTTGGCGGTGGCTTTGAGCTGCGGATAGTTTTCGGTGACCACCAGCAAGTGAGACAGCGCCGAAGATAATCCTTGCTGCGCCTCCTGATACCGTTGGAAGGCTGCCGGATCCTTGGTGATGTCCGCCATCGCGGCGGGTGTGACCTGGCCGACCTTGGCGCGCGCCTCCGTAACCGCGGTCATAGTGCTCTGCTCAAAGTTGGCGGCGCCTTTGACGGTCGCCACCAGGTTGGGTACCAGATCGGCGCGCCGTTGATATGCGTTTTCGACCTGGGCCCACTGCGCTTGCGTGGCCTGATCGAGTTGCACCAGCGAGTTGTAGATTCCGCCGATTGAAACTGCCGCGATCAGCACGAAGACGAGTGCCACGCCGGCGCAACCGATGGCTATGGTTTTCCCCATTTACGCTCCATTCTTCGCTTCAATTATACTTTGCCTGTCGGGCAGGATGGTATCCACAGGAGTTGACCTTTCTGACAGTGCTCGAAGCCGCGGGCAATTTCGTCGCGGGGAAGCAGTCCGTGATGGACTTGGCCCTGGCGCCCGCGAGCCTCGCCGAGAAGCAAACGAAAGGTATCCGGGCGGCCACGTCGTTCTCTGTCCCGCGGCGAGGTTCCTACCGCGTGCGGGAGGTTGTCCGCGAGGCCGTGCAGGATCGAATCTGGGCCTCCGTTGCGCCTATCGAGATTCGTTAGTTAACTAAGCGCTGAAAGGAAGTTCGAGCGAGATCGATTGATAGGGCACTTCCGGCCGGACCCTTCCGCGCTCGCCCCGATGCAGCCGCACGAAGCCATAATGCTCCATCGTCTTCAAAGTGCGGGACAAATTGGATGCCTTGCGCCCCGTAAGCCGCGCCAGTTCTTGAAGTGAAACAGGATGCGTCGCCGCGATCGTCGCTAGCAGGGCGCGGTTCTTGTTCGACAAAACCTTCGCAAAACTCTCGGTCGACGTAAACCACACCTTCGGATCTCCCGGTTTCGGCTTGAGATCGCCCCGCGCGACCGCCATCGTTCGCGCGTTCATGTCCTCATACGAGGCGATGCCGATCTTGAGGGTCTTTATGGTAATATTCCTTCTCGCGGAGAACCGCGTCAACCGCTGACCAGAAGTCGGCCAGTAGAGTCGCAGCGTCTTTGTATTCGTGGGGGCGCACGGTCCTCAGCCGGTGTTTCCGATCAAACGTCGCGTCAGCGAGTAGTCGAGGCCATGCGGCTTCGCCTCGCTCGCCGGAACGCGGCGGACAGCGAACCGGATACAGTGCGGGGTCTCGGGTCTATGACCAACATCTCCAGTTCGAGCAGGTCGTCCAGGGACCGATCACGCTCCACAATTATCGTTATCACATACTGATAATAGAGTCATTGAAAAATCGTGCAATCGTGCCACCACAACCCGTGAAAATGCCGGCCGAATCCAAGCAAACGCGTATTCATCGTGCCTACACCCGCCGCCCCTGGCACAGTACACTGTAAGTCTGATGGACCGCATCGGACGCTACAAGATCGTGCGCGAGCTGGGCCGCGGCGCCATGGGCGTCGTCTACCTGGCCACCGATCCCACCATCGGCCGTCCGGTTGCCATCAAAACCATCCGCCTCGGCGAAGTCAGCAACGCCGAGGAGCGCGCCCGCTTGCGCGAGCGCCTGTTCCGCGAGGCCCGTTCGGCCGGGGTCCTCTCCCACCCCGGCATCGTCACCATCTACGACATGGAGGCGCAGGACGACATAGCCTACATCGCCATGGAGTACGTCAATGGCCCCACCCTCGACCAGCTTATTTCCGGCCAGCCGCTCCCCTCGGACCGCATGTTCAGCATTCTGGGCCAAACCGCCGTGGCCCTCGATTACGCCCACCAGAAGGGCATCGTGCATCGCGACATCAAGCCCGCCAACATCATGGTCACCGAGGACGGCTTGTCCAAGATCACGGACTTCGGCATCGCCAAAATCAGCACCAACGAGCAGTTCACCATGACTGGCGCAATCGTGGGCACGCCGCATTACATGGCCCCCGAGCAGGTGCAGGGACTGGCCGTGGATGGCCGCGCCGATCAGTTCTCGCTCGCGGTGATCACGTTCGAAATGCTGACCGGCGAGAAGCCCTTTACGGGCGAACAGCTTACCACCGTGGTTTACAAGATCGTGGCCGAGGAGCCGGTTCCGGCGCACCGGCTGAATTCCACGCTCAACCAGGGGATCACCAACGTGCTGCGCCGCGCGCTGGCCAAGAAGCCCGACGCGCGCTACGCCAACTGCCAGAAGTTTGTGGATGCGTTGGAGGCGGCTTGCGCGGCTGCCAAGGGCTGGACGCCGCTGCCGCGCGGCGGCGGCCTCAACTTGCCCACCGCCGTTGAGGCGCGCCGTCCCGCCAACGTTTCTCTGTCCCGCTCCACCGAGGAAACCAAGCCCAGCAGCAGCCGCAAGATGGGAATCCTGCCGGTGTTTTTCGCGATCCTGGTGGCGGCCGGCTTGGTGGTGTTGATCGCCTGGCAGGCCGCGCCGTGGCTCACGGATTCCAGCCCCAAGCCGGCCGTAACCCAAACCCAGCCGCCCGCGCCGCAACCGGCATCGGCGCCCGCGCTACCGCCCGAGGTGAAGAAACCCAGCCCCATGCCGCCCCCGGAGCGCTCCGAGGGCACGCCGCCGGAATCCGCCAAGACCGAAGCCAGCGACGAAGCCAATACCGAGGTTAAGCCCGAAACCGCCGGCTCGACGCCCGAGCGCGGTCCCATTCCGCCACCCGTCGCGGCGGAACAGCACACCCGTCCCGCGCCACGCCAGGCCGCGCCGGATTTGTCGTCCAGCCCCTATCTCAAAGTTTCCGTGATCACCATCCCTCCCGACGCCACCGCCATGCTGGACGATCGTCCCGACAGCGCCTGCACCACCCCCTGTGCGCTGGATGCGACGCCCGGGCAGCACATGGTCAGCATCAGCCGCCAAGGCTACCAGACCGAGCATCGCCCCGTCACCGTCGCCAACACCGCGGTGGAAATCCCGACCGTCGCCTTGCGCGTGCCCGGCGGAGTCCTGATGCTGGTCAGCATCCCCGCCGGCGCGCACGTCTTCGTGAATGGTACGCAGTCGGACCAACTCACCCCGGCCAAGCTGGTGCTCCGGCCGGGCAAATACACCATAGCGGTTGAGAAGGACGGCAAGCGGTCCTCCAAAGAAGTCGAGATACAAAACGGCGTCACCCAATTCGAGAAGATCGTCATGGATAAATGAACATGACCATGGATGAAGTCCAACAGCAACGCCGCCAAGTCGTCATCACGAAACGCGAGCCTGTTACCCTGAAATCGCGGTCGAAAGCACCCGCCTTCACGGAAATCCGCACCAAGACCCCGCGGATCGTATCCTGGTAGCCACCGCCCGCAACCTCGGGCGCACGACTGATGACCCGCGACCTATTCTCCGCCTGACATTCTGACTTCTGACTTCTTTCTCCTGACTTCTGCCCTCACGCCGATTTAATTTCGGTCCACATCCGATCCCGCAGCCGCTGCGTAGCCGACGGCATGGTGCCGATCCACTGCCCGCGGGCCAGCGTCTCGGCTGATGGAAACAACGTGGTATTGCGCCGCTGCGCTTCCGGCAGCAACGCTTGCGCCGCGCCATTCGCCGTGGCCGTGCGGGAGGTCTGCACGATCGCCGCCGCCACCGGTGCGCGCAGCAGGTAATTGATGAACGCGTGCGCCAGGTCCGCGCGGCCGCTCTCCCGCAGCACCACCGCATTATCGCCATACAGCGGAAAACCCTCGGCGGGGTAGGCGAAAGCAAGCTGCGGCGCGGCGTCGATGGCCTGTTGCGCGGTGGTCGCCCAGGAGTGCGCCACCAGGATATCGCCGGCCACCATTTGATCGCGAAACTCGGCGTTCAGATAGGCGCGCAGCAGCGGCTTCTGCGCGATGGCTTCGCGCTCCGCGCGGCGCAGGCTGGTATCGTCCGTCGAGTTGTACGAAAGCCGCAGCTTCAGCAGGCACGCGCCCAGCACTTCTTCCGGATCGTCCAGCATGGTCAGCCGGCCTTTGAAGCGCGCGTTCCACAGGTCGGCCCAGGCGGCCGGCGTGGGCGCAGCCGATTGATTGTAGGCGATGCCCGTAGCGCCCCACATGTATGGCACGCAGTATTCCAGGCGCGGGTCCCACGGCGGGGTCTGGAAGCGCGGTTCCAGGTTCGGCAGATTGGGCAGCCGCCCATGATCGAGCCGCGCCAGCAGCCCGTACTGGCGCATGGGCTGAATCCGATTGTGCGTTGGGAACACTACGTCCCAACCGGAGTTGCCGCTCAGCACCTTGGCCAGCATCTCTTCGTTGCTCTCATATGTGGCGTAGCGCACCCGCACGCCGAACTCGGATTCGAAATTGGCGATAGTATCCGGGGCCACGTAGTTCGACCAGTTGTAGACATTCAGCCGCGGCCGCCCGCGCGCGCACCCGGCCAAGCCCGCGACCCCCATCAGAAAGGTGCGCCTGCAGGTGTGGGGCGGGCAATTCTGCCCGCAGCCGGCTTTCAGCCGGCTGCGGCCGCCTAAAAGGCGGCTGCGGCCAAGATTGGCCGCCCCACGGTGCATTCGATTCATGCTTTTTGCACCCGTTCCGAAATCAGCACCAAGGCGCCGAAAAACACCACAATCAAAGCCGAAATCGCGTTGATCACGGGGCTTGCGCCGCGCCGCGCCATGGCGTAAATCACCATCGGCAGCGTTTCGGAATCCACCCCCGCCACCATGCTGGTGATCACGTAGTCGTCGAACGAAACCGTCAGCGCCAGCAGCGCCGCGGCCACGATACCGGGCAGCAGCGCCGGCAACGTCACGTAACGGAACGCCTGCCATTCCGTGGCTCCCAGATCCAGCGCGGCCTCCTCCAGCGCGGGGCTGAACGTCCGCAGGCGCGCCGCAATCACGATCACCACGTAAGCGATCGAAAACGCCACGTGCGCCAGGATCACCGTGTGCAGTCCCAGCCGCCAATGCAGCCATCGGAACGACCATTGAAACAGCGCCAGCAGGGAGATCCCCATCACGATTTCGGGCGTCACGAGTGAAAGGTAAAGCGAGCCGGAAAGCAGCTTCGAGCCGCGTTTCCACAAGCCGTACGCGCACAGCGTGCCCGCCGCGGTGGAAATAATCGTGGCTGTCAACGCGATGATCACGCTGTTCCACGCGCCCTCGCCGAGCTGCTGGTCATGGAAAATCGCGCGATACCAGCGCAGCGAGAACCCCTGCCACACCGTGAAGCGCGACGAATTGAAGCTGAAAACGGCCAGAATCGCGAGCGGCAAATGCAGAAAGAGATACACCGCGGCGGCATAAAAACCCAGCCAGCGCTTCATACCAATCCCTCCCGCTCGCTCCGCAGCATCAGCAGCACCAGCACGCCCACCAGCGCCATCAAACCCACCGAGATGGCCGCGCCGAAAGGCCAGTCCCGCGCCGTGGTGAACTGGTTCTGCACCAGGTTGCCGATCAGCACCGTGCGCCCGCCGCCCAGCAGGTCGGGCGTCAGATAAGCGCCCAGCGCCGGAATGAATACTAGCACGCTTCCCGCCCGGATACCCGGCGCGGAGAGCGGCAGGATCACGTGCAGTAGCGTCGGCCATGGCTTGGCGCCCAGGTCCGCGGCCGCCTCCACCAACGCCGGATCCAGCCGTTCGAGCGTGGCATACACCGGCAAAACCATAAATGGCAGATAACCGTACACCAGCCCCAGCAGCACCGCGCCATCGTTATACAGCAGTGGCAGCGGATCGTGAATTAGGCCGAGATGTTGCAGCGCCGTGTTGATCAATCCGGTGTCGCGCAGCAGGAACAGCCACGCATAGAGCCGCACCAAAAAGCTCGTCCAGAACGGCAGAATCACCAGTTGCAGGTAGATGCTCTTCCGCCCGCCCGCGCGCGAGATGAACAGCGCCAGGGGAAAGCCCAGCAGCAGGCAGATGACCGTGGTCGCGCCCGCCATCCCGAACGACCGCACCACGACGCCCAGGTACAGCGGATCCAACAGCCGCTGGTAATTCTCCAGCGTCCAGGGGAGTCCCAGCCCGCCGTATGCCCCGCGCGTCAACAGGCTGTAAACGACGACGATCGCGAATGGCGCGGCGAACAGCACCGCCATCCAGATCCAGGCGGGCAGCAGAAACCACGCCCGCAGGCGTTCCCAACCGGAGGCAATTTTCATGGCGTCTTCAAGAAAAGATCATCTCGTCGGATGGATTCCAGTAGACATGAATCGCTTCCCCTGTCTGGTACGCGCCCTGCTGGAAGGAATGATTGCGAGGGATCTCGGCGACCGCGTCTTCGCCGCTCTCCAGGCGCGTCAACACATGTACGCAGTTCCCCAGGAAGACCGAGCCGGTCACCGTGGCGGGCTTGAATCGTCCGCCGTTCGAAGGCAGATCGCGGGAGATGCGCGTCACCTCCGGGCGCAAACCGATGCCGCCGATCCAATTCACCGCGCCCAGAAATCCCGCCACGAAACGCGTGCTCGGGCGCAAGTACACGTCTTGCGGCGTGCCCACCTGTTCGATCGCGCCGGCGTTCATCACCGCCAATTGGTCGGACATCGAAAGCGCCTCTTCCTGATCGTGCGTCACCAGCAGGAACGTGATCCCCACGCGGCGCTGCATCTCTTTCAGCTCCAGGCGCATTTGTTTGCGCAGCTTGGGATCTAGCGCCGCCAGCGGTTCGTCCAGCAGCAGCACGTCGGGCTGCAACACCAGCGACCGCGCCAGCGCCACGCGTTGCCGCTCGCCGCCGGAAAGCTGCGCCGGATAGCGCGATTCCTTGCCCGTCAGCCGCACCAGCTCCAGCGCTTCCCGCACCTTTTGTTCGATGCCGGATTGGTTCTTCCGCTTCAGCCCGAAGGCGATGTTCTCCGCGGCGGTCAGATGCGGAAACAGCGCGTAATTCTGAAACACGGTGCTCACGTTGCGCTGGTAGGGCCTCTGCTCGTTGACCACCGCGCCGTCCAGCAGCACCTCGCCGGAAGTCGGCTGCTCGAAGCCGGCGATCAAGCGCAGCGTGGTGGTCTTGCCGCAGCCCGAAGGCCCCAGCAGCGAGTAGAATCCGCCACGCGGAATCTTGAGCGAAATGCCGTCCACGGCGCGCTGGTTCGGGAAAAGCTTCACCAGGTTGCGCAGTTCCAGAATTGACTCCATTTGAGAAGCATGTTACCGCAAACGTAGGATCGAACGATGAACAAGATCACATGGTTCCTGCTGGCCGCGTCGCTGGCCCGAGCCCAAAGCGGCGCAGAGCTCTTCGAAAAAAACTGCGCCGGCTGCCACAAAACCGGGAGTGCGACTCACGCGCCCGCTCCCGAGGCCCTGCGGCAACTGTCGACCGCCCGGATCTTTGAAGCCCTGACTACCGGCAAGATGATCCTGGTAGCCGCCGCGTTGCCGGTCATGCAGCGCATGGCCATCGCGAACTATTTAGGCGCCAAGGCGCCGGAAGAGCTCAGCGGCGGCCGCTGCGCGTCGGCCCCCGCGCCCTTGAAGGACCTGCGCGGCTGGCATGGCTGGAGCGTCGACCTGGAAAACAGCCGGATGCAAAGCGCGGCTGCCGCCGGATTGGACCGCGCCCAGGTCGGCAAGCTGAAACTGAAGTGGGCGTTCGGATTTCCGGGCGCAACTTCGGCGCTCGGACAGCCATCCGCCGCGGGCGGGCGCCTGTTCGTGGGCAGCGCCGGCGGCGCAGTCTACGCGCTAGACCAGCACACCGGGTGCACTTATTGGACCTTCAAAGCGCCCCAGACCGTGCGCACCGCCATCAGCGTGGCGCCGTCCGGCAACGGCGGCTACGCAGTGTATTTTGGAGACGCGCAGTCCACCGCCTACGCCTTGGACGCGGACACCGGCGCCCTGCTCTGGAAGACCCGCGTCGACGAGCACCCGTTCTCGCACATCACCGGCAGTCCCATGCTCTACGAAGGGCGCCTGTATGTCCCCGTTTCAACCGGCGCGGAGGAGTTCGTGGCGGCGGGCGACCCCAAATATCCGTGCTGTACGGCGCGCGGCAGCGTGGTGGCGCTGGATGCGCGAAACGGCGAGCGCATCTGGAAGACCTACACGATTCCCGAGCCGAAGCCCACCCGCGTCAACTCCGCCGGCACCCAAATGATGGGACCATCGGGCGTATCGGTGTGGTCCGCGCCCACTGTCGACGCGCGGCGCAAGGTGATCTACGTGGGCACGGGCAACGAACACTCCGGCCCTGAGACTACTGCCAGCGACGCTGTCCTGGCCCTCGACATGGAATCCGGCAAAGTCCTGTGGTCCAAACAACTCACGCCGGCGGACCACTGGAACGTTGCCTGCGTGCTTCCCGGCCAGGTGAATTGTCCGGAAAAACCGGGCGAGGACACCGACATCGGCGATTCGCCCATCCTGGTCTCGCTCCCCGGCGGCAAGCGGCTGCTGCTGGTGGGAGAAGTCCGGCGTGATGTGGGCGCTCGACCCGGATGCCCAGGGCAACATCGTGTGGCAGAAACGCATCGGCAAGGGCGGAGTTCTGGGTGGCATCATGTGGGGTCCAGCCGCGGACGCGGAGAAAGTTTACGTGCCGCTCTCCGATTTCACCATGCGCGGACCCATAGAAGGCGGCGATCCCAAGGTAGGTGGCGGGCTGTTTGCGCTGCGCATCCCGACCGGCGAGCAAGCCTGGTACGCGCCGCCGGAGGAACCCAAGTGCTTGGGGACGCTCGGATGTACGCCCGCGCAAATGGCGCCCGCCACGCTGATCCCGGGCGTGGTCTTTTCCGGCTCGATGGATGGCCATTTGCGCGCCTACAATACATCGGACGGCGCGGTGATGTGGGACTTCGACACCCTGCGCGATTTCCCGACGGTCAACGGCGTGAGGGCCCAGGGCGGATCGATGAGCGCCAGCGGACCAGTGGTCGCCGGCGGCATGCTGTTTGTGCAATCGGGATACGGCGCGCTGGGCGGCATGCCGGGCAACGTGCTGCTGGCCTTCGCCGCGGAATGAATTCGGAGGGCGGGCAATCCTGCCCGCATCCGCCTTTTCAGGCGGCTCTCGTAATGTGCTGATATAATCCACTGGCAGGCTAAACGGTGGTCACCGCCCCATCCACGAAACCACCTGCCCGCGCGATCGCCGCCCTAATCGCGCTGGCCGCCTTTACTATCTTCATCACCTGGCGTGCCAAGCTGCTCGAAGCCAGTATCACCCGCGCCGACAAGACCGTAGAACTCCTGAACAAGCCGGCGCCGCAGATCACCCTCGTGGGACTTGACGGCCGGCCGGTATCCATTGCCGGCTTCCGCCACCAAAAAGCTCTGGTAGTCACGTTTTGGGCAAGCTGGTGCGGGCCGTGCCGCCTGGAGATGCCCATTCTGCGCGATTTCTACAAGAAGAAGCCGCAAGCCAATACCGATTTTGAAATCCTGGCCATCAGCCTCGACGACGATCGCGAATCCGCCGAAATCGCAGCCACCGAGCTCAAGATGCCGTTCCCCGTCCTGCTGGATAGTGCACACGCGGCTGCGGACGCCTATCAGGTGCAAGCCATCCCTACTCTGATCGTCATCGACAAGGACGGCAAAGTCACATTCGGAAAAGTGGGGTTCGATGCGGCTTTGGAAACACAGTTGAACGCACAATTCGGCATCGCCAATAATTTCCCCATGCAAGGAGCGCCGAATGCGCCCCGCCATTGAATTCCGCGGCGTGACCAAACAGTACGGGAGCGGGTCCGGCGAAGGCGTCACCGCGCTGGCGGATGTCTCGTTTGCAGTGGCGGCCGGCGAGGTCTGCGGTTTCCTGGGGCCGAACGGCGCGGGCAAAACTACCTGCATCAACACCCTGATGGGATTTCTCTTCCCGGATTCCGGCGAGGTGGGCGTGCTCGGCTATCCGCCGGGCGATGTGCGCGCCAAAAGCCAAATCGGCTTCGTTCCGGAGAATTTCGCCTTTCATCCCTTTCTCACCGGACCCAAGCTGCTGCGCCTCCATGCCGTCCTGGCGGGTTTGGATGCGGCCGCGGCTGGCCGCCGCATTCCGGAGTTGTTCGCCCAAGCCCAACTGTGCGGTCACGAAGATCTGCGCATCGGCAAGTATTCACGGGGCATGGTGCAACGCCTGGGCATCGCGCAGGCGCTACTGAACGACCCGCAATTGCTGGTGCTGGATGAGCCCACCTCCGGCCTCGACCCCGCGGGGCGCCGGGATGTCCGCGAGATCCTGCTCGCGCTCAAATCCATGGGCAAGACCGTTTTCCTCAGCTCCCACATCCTGGCGGAGTTGGAACAGTTCGCCGACCGGGTGATCATCATCGATCACGGCCGGCTGATTCGGGAAGGCCCCCTGGCTGAGCTGCTCGACCGCGGCGGACGCGTGGCGATCCTCGTGGACAGCCTGCCCGAAGAGATGGAGAAGCTTCTGGCCGATAGTGGAGCGGCTATCGAGCGTGGCGGGCAGGGCGTGCGCGTTCTGGTCGATCCGGTTTTGAAACGGGAAGCCGTCGAGCGACTGTGGGCCGCCGGATGCGACGTCGTCAGCATGAATCCGGTTCGAAACTCTCTGGAGGATCTGTTCCTCACCTTGGTGAGCGACGCGGAGAAGGCCCGATGAGAATACGCGCCATTGCGTTCCTGACGTTTTCCGGCTTCTTGCGCAACAAGCTGATGATTTTCTTCGTGGCCCTGTTTGCCGTCGTGGTGCTGCTGATGATGACGCCGCTGATGCTGTTCAAGGCGCAGGCCGGCGCGCCGGGGATGCCGCACACCGAGAGTATGGTGCTGGGGCTGATCGGCAGCATCATGTCTCTGCTCAGCGGATTCGGCAGCTTATTGGCCGCCTGGGCCGCGGCCGATGCCGTCTGGAGCGATATCCGCAGCGGGACCATACTGGCAGTGCTGGCGCGGCCCGTCCGCCGCTGGGAGTTTCTGTTGGGCAAGTTTCTGGGCGTGCAGCTCTTGATGGCCGCCTACGTGTTGATGATGCTGGCGCTGAGCTATCTGCTGGCCGCCATCGGGGGCGAGCATATTCACCCCGCGCCCTGGCTGCTGATCGTTTATCCCTTGCTGCGCTACGCGCTTTACAGCGCTCTCGCCATGCTGCTGGCCAGCGTGATGCACCCCATCGTCTCGTTCGCCATCATGCTCGTGATTATGGTATTGGAAACGATCGCGGCGCCTGGCAGCCGGGCCCCTTACCTCCCGGCTTGGTTGAAAGCGGGTCTGTATGCCGTGCTCCCATCTCCGGACCTGCTTTCGGAAACCCGCTTTCTCACCATTACGGAAGCCTCGCTGAAGCGCACGCCGGCGCTGAATCATCTGACCGCGTTGGCTTACGGGTTGGATTGGACTTTGGTGTTCTTCCTTTTGGCCGCCTGGCTGTTCAGCCGGCGCAGTCTCGTGCGGGATTAGATCCCCGCCTTCGATTCTGAGCCTCTGCTACCATTTTCTTATGGGGGCTGTGCCCGCCGCTTTTGGCCGCTGGACGCGCCGCGCTTTTCTGGTTTCCGGCCTGGCGCCCTGGGTGTTGGCCGAGCAGAAGGGTGCTCTGCTCCCGTCCGCCTGGCATCGCTACTCCGACCCGGCCACCGAATTCGAAGTGCTGCGGCTCACCGACCCCGCGCACTCCTGCCGGCTTCCGGCCTACTACAACCGGACGCTCGCGCGTCGCGGTGGATTCCTGCTCTACTCGAGCGACGATACGGGTACCCCGCAAGCCTACCGCATGGATTTGCATAGCGGCGAGTCGCGCCGGTTGACGCAAGCCGCGCAACTGGATGCTTCCTCCATCGCGATGCTGCCGGACGAGCGCAGCATGTGCTATTGCGACGGTCGTGCGCTCTATCACATGACGTTGGGCAATCTGCGCACGCGCCAAATCTATGAGGTAGCCGGGGGCTGGGAGCGCTGCCCTGGAGCAAGCGTTGCCGACGATGGCACGGCGCTGATCGGCGAAAGCCAGGCTGGCGCATCCCGCTTGCTGGTTATTGGACTGCAGAAAGGCGGGACGCGCACCGTCACCGCAGCGCCCTTCGTACTGTCGCACCCGCAGGCGCGGCCCAAGCGTGCGCAGATCCTCTATCGCCAGGCGGACGAGGCGCTCTGGCTGGTCAACTCGGACGGTACCCAGAACCGCAAATTGCCGCTGGCCGGCGGGCGTATCGGTCCGGCGCGCTGGTCGCCTGACGGCCGCACCGTTTTGTATCTGAATTTCCCGGAAGATCCTACGCAATTGCACGCCATCCGCGAGTGCTCGCCGGACCAGAACACCGACAAGCTGGTTGCGCGCACCAGCCAGTTCGCGCACTTCGGATGCAACACCAATACATCCGTCTTCGTGGGCGCCAGCCAGAACCGCGCCGCGCCATATATTCTGATTCTGCTGCGGCTGACCCGGCGCGAACTCTCGCTGTGCGAGCACCGCGCCAGCAATCCGGCCATGGTCGCGCCGATCTTTTCCGCCGACAGCCAGCAAATCTTCTTTGAGAGCGATCGGGATGGCAAGCCTGCCATCTACAAGATTCACGTGTCGCAGCTTGTGGAAGAAACCGAGCCGGAAACGTAGCAGCGGGGCGGGCACCGTCAGAACACTCGCGGCAATAGCGCCCCCGGAGCGCTGCCCAGATCCCCCGACCAACGCGCCATATCCATCTCCAACCGCCGTCCGTCGCTGCGCACCGTGACCAACCCGTCCAGGTCGGTGCGCAACACACACGCCTGCCGCTCTTCGTAGCGCTGCAGCACATCGGGGTGCGGATGCCCGTAGGAGTTCTCAAACCCGGCGGACATCACCGCGAATGCCGGCCGCAGCAGATTCAGAAACGCGGCCGTGCTGGACGTTTTGCTGCCGTGGTGCGGCACCTTGAGCACGTCCGTCTTGCGCAACAAACCCTCAGCGACCAACTCGGCTTCGACTTGCCGTTCGATATCGCCGCTCAACAGGAACGAATGCCGCCCGAACGTGACGCGGAAGGCCAAAGAGTCGTTGTTGTGCGGCGTCTCTTTGGCCACATAGTCCACCGCGGGCGCCAGCACCTCCAACTCCGCGCCGCCGTAGCGGAATCGCTGGCCGCGATGCAGCGGCACGATGCGCACGCCATCCTTCCGGGCCCGTTCCCGCAGGGCGCACCACGCCGGGTTCTCCGAATTCGCGCCGGTCCATAGCTCCCCGGCGTGGAAGTTTTCGAGCAGCGCCGGCAGCCCGCCGATGTGATCGGCATGCGCGTGCGTACACACCATCACGTTGATGCGACCGATCAAACGGTCCCACAGGTAGGGAGAAACCACGTCTTCGCCGATGTCCATCTGCGCCGGCGCGCGCCGCCCGAAGGTGGGGATGCCGCCGCCATCCACCAGCATCAGCTTGCCATCCGGGAACGTGAGCAAGATACTGTCGCCCTGTCCCACATCCACCACCGTCATCTCCAGAGTGTTTCGCGCGATCTCGGGTGCGAAGGGATGCCCAAGCAGCAACGCCAGCAACCCCGCCAGCGCGCCGCCGGCGGCCGTAAACCACAAGCGGCCCGCACGGCTGGCCACGGCGGCCGCAATCAGCCCGGCGCCGATGGCGATCCCCAGCCACAACGGCGGATCCGGAATGCGCCAGTTCGGTTCGACGTGCATGTGCCAGTTGACCGCCTCGTGGGACGCCGCCAGCAGCCATCCCGCGACTTTCGCCACCCAAGCCCAGCCGGTGAAAATGGCGATGAAGCCCACCGGAATCACGGCGCACATCAGCGGCACCACGATGGTATTGGCGGACACGCCCGAAAATCCGATGCGATGAAAGTACACCACCATCGGCAGCGCCAGCCCCAGTTGTACGATGGCCGAGACCAGCGCAAGCTGGAATGCGTAAAGCAGCACGCGCGCGGGAACGCCGATGGCCAGACAACTGGCGCGCTCCGGCAGCTTGGTCCAAAGCCGCACGGTTTCGGCCAGCAGCCGCATTTCCACGCGGAACTGGGCGGCCGGCGGCGCCAGGTGCAGATCGCGCCCGGTATCCGGCAGGTCCGCCAGCGCGCGGGCGCGCGAGTAAGCGGTGTGCTCCAATGCCGGCGTGGCAAACGCGCCGATGAAACCCACCGCCAGAAACGTGAGCTGAAAGCTGGCCTCGAACATCTGCTCGGGATCGAGCACCAGGAAGCCGATGGCCACCGCGGCCAAAATATTCAAAATGCGCCGTTGCCGCGCGAAGTAGCTGGCGATGGCGAACAGCGTGAAACCCGCTGCGCAGCGCACGCAGGGCGATCCCCATCCGGTCACCAGCGCATATAGCCACAGCAACGCGGAGGTGACGAACAGGGCAGCCTCGCGCCGCACGAAACAGAGGCGCAGCACCAGCATCAGGAACGCGGCCAGCACCACTGTGTGGGTGCCCGAAATTACCAGCGCATGGTAGGTGCCCGTGTTGCGGAACTGCTCCGTCCAGACGCGCTGCACCTGGTAGGTCTCGCCGATCATGACCGCCTGCATCATGCCGGTTTCGTACGGCTTGCCTTTGTAGAGCTGAGCGAGGCGATCGAGGGCCATCGTGCGCAGGCCCATGATGGCGGCCTCGAAGCGCGATCCGCACTGGCCGGGCAATACGGTAACCTGGGCGCCGGAACTCATGGAAGCGGTCCAATAGATGTCGCGGCGCGCCAGATAGCGCGCGTAGTCGAACGCGCCGGGATTGCCGAAATTGCGCGGCCGGCGCACGCGCGCCTCGAACTCCACGCGCTGGCCGTAGCGTAACGCCGGCGGCGCTTGGCCTTCGCGCGCATACGCGGTAACCTGCACGCGCGCACCCGGCTCCAGCGCCACCACGAAGCGCTCACGGTCGCCCGAGAGGGCGGGCGGCTGGACTACGCAGCCGCTCAGCATCACGGGATCGCGCCCCTCCGCATCCAGCTCCGGACGGGGACCCGGGCGATGCGCGAGATCGACCAGCACACCCGCGAACGCGAGTCCCAGCAGGCAGCATGTCCCGGCCAGCACGCGCGCCCTCCGCCAGAGCGCGATGGCGCCCAGAATTGCGAATGCCGCGATGACAATGAACAGCTCGCGAATGTCGAACAAGACTAATCGCGAGACCAGGATGCCCGTGGCGATAGCGGCTAGAGGCGGGATCAGCGGGTCTTGCATGGGCCGGCTACCGGTGGTTCGGCGATGAAGCCGATTCGCTGCTTGCGCCGGCTGGTGGACTTCAGACTCTTGAATCCCCTCATGACCTTCTTTTCGAAGGTCTGAATATCCTTAACCACAATTGTGAGGACTGCCGCATGGTCCTTCTGAGTCGTCTCCAACCGCTCCATCTTGCGCGCCAACTCCCGATGGGTGGCTATTACCTGGCGCAGTCTCACGAAGGCGCGCACGATCGGGATATTCATCTGTACCGCGCGTTCGCTATTGAGCACCGACGAGAGCATGGCCACGCCGTGTTCAGTAAACGCATAGGGCAGGGTGCGGCGTCCACCGCGGCCCTCCTTTGAGGTGCCATTTTGGCACCTCAAAGATTCGGCTTCATCGTCCGTGAGCTGAAACATGAAGTCGCCGGGAAAGCGGGCGAGGTTGCGCTTCACCGCCCTATTGAGGGCTTTGGTTTCGACATGATATAGTCCGGCCAAGTCGGAATCGAGCATGACCTTCTGGGATCGGAAGATGTGGATTCTTCGGCCGATGAGTTCCGCTTCCGGGAGGCGTTCGGAGCGGGTGATGATGCGCCTGTTTCCGGCAATGGCAGCCGCGGGCGCGGGTTGTGAATTTCGCATGGGCCAGCATGTTAGTGGCCCGGCCGGCCCGGATTTCTCAGTTCCGTTCGTTCTTTGCGGAATTATTTGTTCTGCAACGACCCTTCAGTCAGGTCCAGCCGCACCTTCCACGCATCGTGTTCCGCGACCGGCCCGGAATCGGTGAAGTTCATCAATTGATCGTCGCCGGCGGCATACGCGGGCCAGTGCGGACGCCCTTCGCCATCCGGATTGCCGGTCTTGGCGAACGCCACCCAGTAAGCCAGGGCGGCCTTGGCGGTGGCCTCGTCCGCGGGCGTCAGATCCTTGGTATAGCGGGCGGCGACGGTATCGAAGACAAACGGAATCTCGGTCGCATGCGGCGCGCCCTTCCACTGCTTGCGCATGGACTCCGCCACATAGGAGAAGCGATACTCATACGCGCGCTGGCCCGTGGCGGCGACCGTCCGCACCACGAATCGGGCCGGCTCGATCATCATCCGATCCGCCGCCACCAGCATTCCGACTTTGCGGAACTCGCCCGAATGCTCCGGGTCGTAGGCGGCCTCCGCCTTTTCTTTGTTTCCGCTGAACGGAGCCAATAACTCGTCCATGCTCTTGGCAAAAGAGAATCCGATGTCGCTGCTGTTGGCGCCTGCGATCACGGGAATCTTCATGGCGTGGCCGGCGAGCAGTGCCTGCTCGGACGTCTCCGCCACGATCTTGCCGTCGATCATCGGACCGGCATACGTCGGGTTCCCCATGCTCGCCATGTTCAGGCCATCGCAGACGCGCTCGGCGGGCAACTCGCGCAACGCGGCCAGCGCGGCGGCGTCTTCGCCCTTGACGCCGGCCTTCTTGGCGAAGGCGATGCCCACCGCTTCGCCCGACGGCAGATTTGGGCCGGATTCGCTGACGCGGCGCATCGGCCCAATGCCGCTTCGCCCGCCGCCCGATTCGATGATGGCTTTGTGGAAGAGCCCGCGCGCCAGCGGCGTGGTCATCATGGTGAGCACCGACATGCCACCCGCGGATTCGCCGAACAGAGTCACGTTGCCCGGATCGCCGCCGAACTTCGCGATGTTCTTCCGCACCCACTTCAACGCCGCGATCTGATCGAGGAAACAATAGTTTCCAAGCAAGGCGTTGGGATCTTCCTTGGTCAGCGCCGGAAACGCGAAGAATCCGAAGCGCCCCACGCGATAGTTGAAGCTGACAAACACCACGCCGCTCTCGGCGAAGTGCGTTCCATCGTAGACCGCCGGCGAACTTCCGCCATTCACGAAGCCGCCGCCATAGATCCACACCATGACGGGCAGCCTGCCGGACGGCCGCTGCACGGGCGCCCACACGTTGAGGTACAGGCAATCCTCGGCGGGCTTGGTACCGAGCGGCGCGGCGTCGCTTGGGAACGGAAGCTGCATGCAATCGGATGCATAATCGGCGGCTGACCGCACGTCTTTCCAGCGTACCGCGGGCTGCGGCGCGCGCCACCGATTCCGGCCGATGGGAGGCGCGGCGTAGGGAACTCCTTTGAACGCGACTACGCCGCCCGCGATCATCCCCTTCAGTGCGCCGCTTTCGATGCGCACCTCGTCAACCGTTGCCGCGGCCGCACTGCCGACGATGCCGCAGGCGATGGCCGCGTATAGAATGATGTTGTGAATTCGAGTCATGTGTGTGTCAGTCCATGTGAATAGAGCCGCGCAGGGGTAGGTCGCGCGACGAGCCGCCGGCGTGAATGATATACTCGCCCGGAGCCAGTTCCCAGGCGCCCTTATCCGCGTTGAAGATCGAAAGATAAAATGGATCTAGGTCCAGCGTTACGGCCTTCGATTCGCCGGGCGCGAGCCGCACTTTCTCCCACGCTACCAGGCCCAGAGAAAGGCCGACATTTCTCAGGCTTTTGAAATTCCGCGTGCGCAGTCGCGTAATCATAAGGACACCGAAACTATGATACCCCGCTCAGCCCCGCCCCGTCGTTTCGCGACAAGATCGCCTCCAGCATCTCCGGAATCTCGAACACCGCGCGATTCGATTGCGCAGCGGCGTTGGCGCGCACGCGGGTGTACGTGGCTGGCTCCAGCAGTTCATCCACAGCAGCGGCGATCCCGCGGAAATTGCGCAACACCATCCCGACGTCCTGCTCCCGCACCCACTCGCAGTTGTAGCGCTCCTGCGGCAGGTTCCAGGCGTTGCGCTCCACGATCACCGGCAGCTTCATGGCGATGGCCTCGCTGATGCTGCCCGGCCCCGGCTTGCCGATGAAGAAGTCCGAGAGATGCATGTAATAGGGCACCTCGCGGGTGAAGCCTTCCACAAACATCGGAATGCGCGAGGGCATGGCGCGCAGCGTAGCCGCCAGCTTCTGGTTGCGGCCGCAGATCAGGATCAATTGCAACGGCCGCGCCGCGGCTTCCAGGCTGCGCGCGATTTCGAGCATCACCGCGGAACCTTCACCGCCGAATAATACCAAGCCAGTGGGCCATTGCGGGTCGAGCCCCAGGCGTTGCCGTTCGGCGCCGCGGTCCGCGTCAATCGGCTCGTAGAAGCGCGGGTTCAGGATCATGCCCGACGCGCGAAAGATGCTGCCCGTCTGGTGTCCTAATTGGCGCGCCTGCGCGACGGCGCGATCCGAGCCGCAAATCAGATACTGCCGCTGGCGCTCGATCCAGAAATGGGGCGGATAGTCGGCGATATCCGTGAGGATGGTCACCAACGGCGTGCCCGGCAGCGCGGCTTCCAGGCTCAGCTTCAGGGCCCGGTTGAAATTCGGGATTAGCGACACCACCATATCCGGCTGGCCGGCGCGCCAGAAATCGCGTAACATCCGGACCAGCGCGGGCTGAAACAAACGAATGACAACGTGTAGTCCCTTCAAGAGTTCACCGGAGCCCAGCGTCCAACCTTTCTTAAGCAGAAGGTTGTAATAATCCTGCAAACGGATACCCGTGATCCGCCGAAAGATATCCAGATTATCGAGCTGTTCCTGAAGGTTAACCATGCGGATTTCCCAAGGCCGGCCTTGTTGCGCAATCACCTGCTGCAAAGCCATAGCCGCGCTGCGATGTCCTCCGCCCGCATCGAAATAGATGAAATCGAGCTTTTTCATACCGTTTTCAAGCCATCGAGCTTATGCATACCTCTGATTTCACCAAGCTTTCAAGTAAATGTCATGTTCTTGTAGGATTATGGGACTATAAGTTAAGGTGGCATGGTGTTAGAGTTCATCACAGCGCGCGACTACAGCCTGATGCACCGCGTGCATCGCTGGCCGGCGCCGCGCTGGATCCGCGTGTGGATGATCTGCGCTACGCGCGGCGGCGATGGCTGGCTGTGGTATGCCATGGGCCTCGTCATCTTGCTCTTCGGAGGTCCCACGCGCTTCGCGGCGGTGGGCACGGCGGCTATCGCGGCGGCCATGGGAATCGCAGTGTTCCTTTTTCTGAAGGAACGCACCAACCGCAAACGCCCCTGCGCCATTGAGCCGCACTGTTGGGCCAAACTTTTGCCTCCCGACCGCTTCTCATTCCCCTCCGGCCATACGATCACTGCCTTTGCGGTGGCGCTCTCGCTTGCGGCTTTCTATCCGGACCTGCTGCCCGGATTGTTGTTCTGCGCCGCCAGCATCGCGCTCTCGCGCATTCTGCTGGGGATGCATTTCTTGAGTGACGTGGTGGCGGGCGCGCTGATTGGCTCAGGCCTGGCGTATGGCGCCGTGTGGCTCGCGCGCTAGATCCGAACCTGCATCCGGGGGCGTATACTAAACATCAGCATGAATATGGCCGGCATCCGCAATATCTGCCTGATCCCCGTCTTCGCCGCCGTGGCGCTGGCTGCGCCGCCGCCCGCTCCCAGCATGGACCTGCGGTTCGACCGCCTGGCGAGCGCCTTGACGCTGCTCAGCGACAGCGACCACAAGATCGTGGATGAAGCCGTCCAACTGATCCGTGAAGGCGAGCATGTGGGCGCCCTGGCGCGGCTCTCCACGCTCACGCATTCGAATCCCAGCAACTCCTCCCTGCGCATTCTGATGGCCTACGCGCAGCTTCAACTGGGTAACCTGACCGGCGCGTTGGATGAGGCCAAGAAAGCGCACGAAGCGCCCAACGGAAACAGTTACCGGTGTTACTTCCTGGCCAAGATCGCGTTCCTGACGGGCGATACGGTCACCTGCCGGCGGGAGCTGAACCACGCCAAGAACGCGGGCGACATGCCGGAAGACGTCCGGCAGTTGCAGAACGATCTCAAGAAGTCCAAAACCAAGAGCTAAGTACAATCCTGTTACAATCGCCCTATGTTTAGAGGATTGGAGCATACGGCCATCGCCTCGCCCGACCCGCGCACACTGGCCGAGTGGTACGCCGCGCATCTGGATTTCGTCATCAACTACGAATACGCCGGCAACTACTTCGTGCGCGCGGCGAATGGCACCATGCTGGAGATCATTCCCGGTAAAGGCTCGCTGACGCCGCCGCAGTTCGACGACCCCGGCATCCGCCACCTGGCCATCGACGTGGACGATTTCGACGCCGCGCATGAGCGCCTGAAGACCGCCGGCGTGCGTTTCCTGAGCGAGCCGATGAACAGACAAGGAAACCGGCTTTTGTTTTTTGCGGATCGCGACGGCAACATCCTGCATCTGATTCAAAGGGAAAGGCCCCTGCCGTAAACCTGTGCCGAGCCGGGTCTTCAAGGCTTTCCATTACCGCGAATTCCGTCTGCTTTGGTTTGGCGCCTGCACTTCGTCGATCGGCACCTGGATGCAGATCGTGGCGCAGAGCTGGCTGGTCTTTTCGATCTCCAAGTCGGCCTTCATGCTCGGCGTGGACGGCTTCCTGGGGCAAATTCCCATCGTGCTGTTTTCGCTGATCGGCGGCGTGATCGCCGACCGCATCGACCGCAGACGCGTGCTGCTGGGATCGCAATACGTGCAGATGACTTCCGCGTTCCTGCTGACCTTGCTGATTGCGTTCAAGGTGGTGAAGGTCTGGCACATCCTGAGCCTGTCTTTTGTAGTGGGCTGCGCGCAGTCCTTCGGCGGTCCGGCGTATTCCGCGCTGGTGCCCATGCTGGTCGAAAAAGAAGACCTGCCCAACGCCATCGCGCTCAATTCCATCCAGTTCAACCTGGCGCGCGTGATCGGCCCTGTGCTGGGAGGCTTGGCGCTCACCGGGCTGGGCGCGGCCTGGTGCTTCGGACTCAACGGCCTGTCGTTCGTGGCGGTGATTATCTCGCTGCTCCTGCTGACGGTGACGTTCGCGCCGCCCAAGACCAACGAATCCATATTGACAGGCGTCAAGCAGGGCATCGGATTCGTGCGCAAGCAAGGCGCCATGGTGGGACTGATCGCGCTGGCGTTTTGCATGACCGCGCTGGCCATACCGGTCCTCACTTTTCTGCCGGTCTTCGCCAAGGACGTGTTCCACCGCGGACCTACGACCTTCACGATCCTGCTCTCATGCTCGGGCGTGGGGTCGGTGGCGGGCGCCCTGATCGTGGCGGCCCTCGGCAACGTCAAGAACAAAGGGCAGATTGCGCTGCTGACGCTGCTGCTGCTCGGCGGCGCTATTGCCGGGTTCGCCATTTCCAAGTCGATTGTGTTGAGCGGCGCGCTCCTCGTCGTTTCGGGCGCGGCGATGATGGGCGTGTTCTCCATGGTCAGCTCGCTGGTGCAACTCATCACCCCCAACGAAATGCGCGGGCGGGTGATGAGCGTGTATAACCTGGCTTTCCGCGGCGGCATGCCGTTGGGCAGCCTGGCGACCGGGTGGCTGGTGCCGATCTTCACCGCGCCGCACGTGTTGGCGGTGAATGGCTTGCTGTTGGTCGTCGTGGGCGGCTATTTTCTGCTGCTGCAGCGGCGGGTGGCCGCGCTGTGAGGCGTTAGATGGATGGCCGCTGGCTGGCGGATATTGCAGCCCTGCCGGGCCTGTCCGCCTATGGCCCCACCAGAGAACTGGCGACGGCGGCGGTGCAGGCCTTGGCGCTACGACTGATTGCGGACCGATTGGAGCACGGCGAAGCTGGCCCGGCCCGATGAACGTGTCCTTCATTGCCGCCTAAGAATCCATTCCAGAGTTGGCCCTCAACCAAGGCGAAGCAAGCGCTGGCCGTGCTGCTGCGAATTGGCTGGACAATCAAGCCTCAGGGCGGCACGTTCCATCGCATCCTGGCGCGCTCAGGGTGGCCTGACGTGTTGTTCGCTTACGATGAAAGGGTCACGCTCGGCCCGACCGCTATGAAGGTTTTGGCAAAGAAGGCCGGGCTCGCGCCCAAGGATCTGTAACAGAAATCGGCGCGGATACGGCTCGGGTTGGATTCTCTCGACGACTCGAATCCTGCAAGTTCCGTAAAACGAATCCGTGTGCGTGCTTACCGCGTGGACGGCTCCGCTTGCAGTTGAGCCAGCCGGTACCCGATGGCGCTCAGGCTGCCTTGCACGCGCACGATATTCACGTTGGCGCTGCCATAAGGAGCGATGCCCTGGTACAACTCCAGCGCGCGCCGATAGTCGTCGGCGGCTTTCCCGATCTGGTCCTTCTCCTGCGGCAGACCGCGCACATCGCGCGAGTACCACCATAGCCGGTCGCCGCGGTCGCGGTAGCCGTCGGCCAGTTGCGCCTTTTCGCGGCTGCCCAGCTTATACCCGCGGCGCTCGGCCTCTTGCAATGCGGCATAAGCCTTGTCGATATCTTTCAAGCCGTAGACATAGACCCGCGCCAGTCCCAATTGCGGATCGGGCGAGCGGGGCAGCGCCTGCTGCGCCTCTTCGAACTTCTGCACGGCTTCGTTCAGCAGCGCCGCGTTGTGATGGCTGCGGCCGTTGATGCAATCGATCTGCCCTTCGCAAAGCCGCAACTCGCCGCGCACGGTCTCGTCGCCCGGATCGATCTCCAGCGCCCTGGCCAGGTAGTTTCGGGCGCGCTCCCAATCCTTTTCGTAAACCGGCTGCGTGTCGCTATCGCGATACGTCCCGATCACCCGGTCCGCCGCTGCCACCAGCTTCTTCTTCACCGAACGGCGCGGCGCAAACAACGCCAGCGACTGCGCGTTGCCTTTCGAGATGTCCGCCCATCGGCTCCAAATCGCCTCCGGATCGGTCAGTACTTCTGCGTGAATATCCCGGTCCAGATCTTGTCCATGCCGCCAGAGGACCACGCCCGACGCCACCGCATATACAATGTAGGCCAACGCCAGCCCGGCCAGCATCGTCAGGACGCGCCTCCCCCGATACCCCAAGCGACTGGCGGGTTTGGCGGCGCGGGGACCCGGTGCGCCTGTCCCGAACTTGATCGGCTTCGTCGTACGGCGGGTGCTGTCGTCCACGCCCGGCGCGGAACGGAATGTGCGGCGCGTGGCATTGGCGTCTTCCTCGGCTTCCGCGCTTACCGGCGCGCCGGCGCGAAACGCCACCAGGTCCGCTCCCATCTCGGCGGCCGACTGATAGCGCCGTTCCGGTTCGGGATCCATGCTCTTCAGCAGGATGCGGCGCAGCGCTTGCGGACAGGGGTCCGGCGCGGGCGGCGCTGGAATGCGCGAGCGAATCATGCGCTCCAGCCGCTCGGTCGATTCCGCCTGGTAGGGCTGCGATCCGGTTGCCAGTTCATACAACAGCACGCCCAGCGACCAGAGGTCCGACATGGAATTCACATCGCCCGAATCCAGCCGCTCGGGCGAAGCGTAGGGCACGCTGCCGAACTCGTTGCGCGTCAGCTTGCGCGAAAGCGACAGCGCCTTGGCGATGCCGAAATCCAGCACGCGCACGCGGTTTTCGTTGTCGATGCGGATGTTCTTCGGCTTGATATCGCCATGTACGATGCCCCGGCACTCCTTGCCGTCGATAGTGACTTCCAGCGTATGCGCGTGTTCCAGCGTCTGGCAGATGGCCAGCGCGATATCCACCGCATCGTCGGCGGATGCCGGTCCGCCGCGCATCAGGTCGGAAAGGTCTTGCCCCTCGACGTATTCCATGGCCACCACGAAGTAGCCATCCATGTCGCCCGTGTCGAAAATCCGCACTACGCGCGCGTCGATTTCCGCGAGCTTCGCCTGCAACTGGGAGCCGCGCCGTTCGGCTTCTATGGTTTCGCGCGAGTCGGCATCCGGTCCCTGCTCGATCACCTTCAGCGCCACCGTGCGCTGGTGTTCGGCATCCTGCGCCAGGTATACGTCCGCCATGCCGCCGCGTCCCAGCTTGCGCAGGATTTCGTATTTGCCCACTTTGCGCCTCTCGGGGATCACCATTAGTGCGGCGCTCCTCCGCGATTACGGGCAGGCGGCTTGGCCGGCAGGAAAAAGTTGAATTTCGTAATCGGGTCTTTGTCCATGCCTTCCGGTATGCGCACCGGCTCGCCGCCGTTGTCTCCAAAAGTGTTGCCTTCGAGCACAGGATGCGCGGGCGATTCCACGATCACGCCAGGCCCCGGAGGCGTCCGATCGTTACGCGCGCGGCGGCCATTGCGCAGGATGGCATTGTACAAAATCCATGGCGCGGATTCGCCCGATATCCGGATGCCGGCATCGCGGCAATCCTGGATCGAGTTGGCCCGCAGCACCGCCGTGGACTTTCCGCGGATCTCTACGCCTGTGGCCGCGCCCACGATCTCGGTGTCCTGTAATTCCAGGTCGGAATCCGAGATGACCACCGCGGAAGCCAGCGGCGCTTGCTCACTCGCCCGGATCGCGAAACGCAAAACGCGCGCGCCGTGGACGCCCTCCGCCACGATGGCCACGGCCGGCCCGGTTTCGATGGAGGCGGCGCGCAGGATCGGCACATCGGACATGCGGCCCCTCAAGGTGACCCCGTCTTTGAGCCGAAGCTGCTCGGGATATTCACCGGCTGAGACTTCCACCGTATCGCCTGAACGGGCCTTCGCCAGCGCCTCGCCGATACTGGCGAAGCCGCCGGTTCCTACCCTCAGCGTCTGCGCGGGCGTGACCGCGGGCTGCCGATCCGTCATGCCAAAATAACGCAGCGCGGCAAAGATCAGCGCCGCGCACGCCACGCCATAGACGAACATCGCCGGCTTTCCGGCGAATACACTCCGTGCCGGCGGAGCCATTCCCGGCGACGCTTCCCGCGCCGCGGCGAACTGCTCGCCCTCCACCACCAGGATGCTGACGTTGTCCTTGCCGCCGGCGCGATTGGCCGCCTCGATCAGCTCGTGCACCGCGCCGCCGGGGTGTCCGGCGTTGGCCAGCACCGTACGCCGGATTTCGGACGAAGTCACCTGATCGCTCAATCCATCGCTGCACAGCAACAGCGCGCTATCCGGCTCGAACGGGATGCTCAGCAGTTCGATGAAATCGGGATCGTCCGGCGCGTGCTCCTGCGATCCCACATCGCGGTAAACCTCATTGCGGCGCGGGTGCCGCATGGCTTCCGCCTCGGAGATCTCGCGGCGGTCTTCGCGCTCGCCCACCGGCGAATGATCGTGCGTGATCTTGCGGATCTCTCCGCGCCGGATCTGGTACAAGCGCGAATCGCCGACGTGGCCGATGACGGCGCGGCCGTTTTCGGTCACCGCCACCGTCATCACGCAAGCCATTCCGTGCCACTCGGGGTTGCCGGCGGCCGCCTGCAGGATCTCGTTGTTGGCCACCGTGATGGCCTCGCGGATACGTTCTTCGGCCGTGCCGGTCTGGCGCTCCAGCCGCGCGCGCACGCGGTTGATGGCGATGTCCGCGGCCTTTTCGCCCGCGGCTTGCCCGCCGATGCCATCGATCACCAGGAAGATGCCGCGGTCCGGGTCCAGGTATACGCGGTCTTCGTTGTTCTGCCGCACCACGCCCACGTGGCTCTCGCCCGCGCATCGGAGTTTGGTCTTGACGGGCATCTCAGCGGCCGCCGCGATCGGCCGCCGCCTGGAAGTTCAGAAAGACGACGTCCGCCAAGCCGATGCGCGCCGTCGCGGGCAGCTTCACTTCCACGTTCTTGTCGCGCTTCTCGCCATCCACGTATTCGACGCTGGTGGGAATCGGCTCGCCGTTGACGCTGGTTCCCAGCCGGCTCAGATCCTTGATGAAGAACTCTCCGGATTCCGCGTCGCGGCGCAGGCGCACGTGTTCACGGGAGACGTCCGGCAGCGTGGTCAGCTTCAGGTCGGTCCAGTAGTCCCGGCCGCCGCGCCCGATCACGATCTGATTCTTGGCCATGCGGTAAGTCTGCCGCCCGGCCTGGTCTTCATATTCGATGGTGGCGTGGGCTTCCATCTCTTGGGTGGCGGGCAGTTGTTCATCGTACTTTTGCGAGGCGGTCAGCTCGCCGGCCATGCGGCGCGTGTTGATGCGCTTGGTCATGCTGCCGGCGCCGTATTCCGGCTTGGCGGGCAGCGCCAGTTCGGAGTAGATGACGATATCGCCTGGGTCTACGTCATCTTCGGTGTTCTCGAAGAACTCGACGCGCCAGCCGCCCTCGGGCGCAACCACCTTGGAGGCGGGCTTGCGCGCCAGCTTCAGCCGTTCGCCCAGCGACGCGCGATTCAGCTCAGCCATCTCGGCGTCCAGCGCCTGGCGGGTCTCCTCCTGCATCCGCGGAAAGATGCCGCGCAGCCGCTCGAAATCCTCGGGATGCAAGTAGACGTGGTAGATGGCCGGCGGCAGGGTGGTGTAGTGCAGCGGTTCCAGGCCTTCGCGCATGTTCCGAACGACTTCCAGGATGATATCCCGCGCGGTGGCGGGGCGGCGGACTGCCGGAGTGCTCATGATTTGGCGTGCGGAGCCGTGCGGCCCCTCACTAGATTTTAGCGCGGCTTGGAAATTCCTGGAGGCGCAGGCGCTTTCGCCTGGTGTGCACGCGTTTACCGAACCGGGTCCTGAAACAAGTAATGATAGATCACATCGGCGGCAATCCGAACCTCACGGTCGAATTCCCGCCGCGAAAGGCTTGCGCCGCGCCCAAGCAACGACCAGAAGTGCCGGTCCATCATGCGGGCGAAGGCGGGCAGATCGCGATCCGGGCGCGCGTTCGGATACTGTTGCAGCAACCGGAAGACCCCCAGCACGCGCGCATTCGTCCAGGTCTCGATGGCCATCTGCATTTGGCCCAGCCCGGCATCCGTGAGGGCAGCCTCCTGCCAGGCGCGCACCACGCCGTAATATTCCAGATCGGCGCGAAACACGGCGGCCAGGAATCTGCGCAGGCCGCCACGTGCGTCACTGCCGGCGGCGCCGCCCGTGGGTCGCAGGTCCAGATCGCCCAAACGCGCCAGCAACTCGTTCATCAGGACTATCAGAAGCTGCCCCTTCGAGCGGAAGTAGGTATAGAAGGCCCCGGCGGCCGTATCGGCCCGGGAGGCGATCGATTGGATGGATGTCGCGTGGTAACCCTGCTCGGCAAATAGGTTTCGGGCCGCCTCCAGGAGCTTCCTCCGCGCGGCGATGCTGCGCGCCTGCTGGGGCGGGGCGAGCAGATCCTCATCGCCCGCGAGAACCGGCGGCCCCGATCCCGGCATTAGCGCCCGCGCCACGCGCCCGCGATTGCGCCGCCGCAAAAGATCAGCATCCATCCGCCGAACACACCTGCGGCGCCCGGGTCGAGGTTGGGAAACACAGTGGTGAAAAAGGCGCAAGAAAACGGGTCCAGGGTCAGGGTCGGAAGGATTAAGAGCGAGGCCCCCTTGAGTTGCTCACAGAGATCGCTTTGCCAGCCGAGCCTTCGGCAAATGCGCGGGACCAGGAGCGCCATCGATAAGAAGCTGGCCAGGTACAGAATCACGGTCGGAAGGGCGCGGCCGGGCCGCAGAAGAGAATGTCCCGCCAGCCGGATGGCGGCCGTGCCTGCCGTCCAGATCAGGAAGCCGGTTGCCAAGGTACGAAGCCGCATAATATGAACCCGAATTCAGATTCGCATATGTGACAAGCGCCTGTCAAGCCGCAAATTCGTAGCCCTCGTGCGTGCCGCCCGCTATCGGGTGCTTCGCCCGATTAAAACGCGCCCACCGATGCGATGCCCGCCGACCGCAGGCTGACGGCCATTCTCTCCAGCGCGATCTTGTGGATCTGCGATACGCGGCTTTCATTCACCCCCAGCACCTCGCCAATCTCCTTCATCGTCATCTCGTTGGTGTAATAAAGGAACACGACTTTCTGGTAGCGTTCCGGCAGGCATTTCATGGCCCCCGCCAAGACGGAGCGCAATTGCCGCCGGGCGCAGATGCGGTCCGGCCGCGAATCCGGCGCGGCGGGGAATTCGATGGGTGCGCTGTTTTCCGGGTCCGGCCGCAAGGATGAAGCCGATACCAGTCCGAGATTCTTCAGCTCCAGCGCCACCCTGCGCCAGCGGACGAGTCCCAGCCCCAGGGTCTCGGCGATTTCCGCCTCGGTCGGCGTGCGCCCCAGCCGGGTCATCAGTTCGTGAGTCACCGCATCCAGTTGCTTCTGCCGCTTGCGGAGGTCGCGCGAAGCCCAGTCGAGCTGCCGCAGACTGTCCAGGATGGCGCCCTTCACGCGATGCTTGGCATAGCTCTGAAAAACGACTTGCTTGTCCGGATTATATTTCGCCGCGGCGTCGAACAGACCCAGCACCCCGGCATGCACCAGGTCGTCCAGATCCACGTGCACCGGCAGGCTCTCATGGACCCGGATCGCGATGGCCTTGACCAGCGAGAGATTGTCGAGAACCACCCGATCCCGCGCCGCCCTGGCGGTGGTTTCCTTCTGCCGTGCCGTGCCATTTGCCCGTCCCATATTCCGGTCTCCTCTTGCTCTCGCCGGGTCGTTCCGGCGATCCGGTAGAATGCAACGCGATCACCAGAGCCAAATATCGGGAAAGGGCCTTAGTTTCAATAGGTTTTCGTCTCGGGAAAGGAGTAAGGCGTTTCGATTCGGAACTCGCGTTCCAAAGCGGAGCACCATCGTGGGGCGGACCTCCAGGACCCGCTCCTACCAGCCGGCTTTATAGGCGATCAAGGTCTTGAGAGTCAGCCCGCCGAGGAAAATGCAGACCGCCGTGCGCATTTCGACGAGCCTGCCGCCCACGTAAAAACCTGCGCTGCCCAGCGTGAACCAAGCCAGCAGGCCCAGCACCGCATAGCAGCCGAGCGCGAATGGCAGCCGTTTGTGCACGAATCTTCATTGTGTCACGCCTCCACGAGGCGAAGCCCGAAAATGAACCCGCGCCGGGATCGCCGATAATAGAAGATGCCCCCGGTAAACGATGTGAACATGCCGGACATCGCGCTGCTCTACTCTCCGCAGAATCGTGCGCGCGCGCTGGCCGCCGCCGCCGCGCTGGTCGCCATCGTCGCGTCGGTCGACTGGGCCATCCAGCCGAATTTCTCGCTGAACTTCCTGTATCTGTTCCCCATCATGCTGGCGGGCGGTTTTCTGTCCCGTTGGCAGATCGCGGCGCTAGGCGTCTGCTGCGCGGTCCTCGGCGAGTTGTTCAGTCCATTTCCCCAGGCCGACGCCGCCACGCGTATGGCCATGATGAGCGTCGCCTTTACCGGCACCGGCCTGTTCGTCTCCGAACTGGTGCACAAGCGCCAGTTGGTTGTCGAACACGTGCAGCAACTGACCGAACAAATCCGCCACCGCGAAGACGCCGAGCAGCAGATCCAAATTCTGATCGAGTCGAGCCCCGCCGCCATCGTTACGGTGGATTCCGCAGGTTCCATCGATCTGGCCAATCAAGCCGCCACGCAATTACTGGCGCCCGGCCGCGCCCTGGCTGGCGAGCCGATCCGCCAATACCTGCCGGCGCTCGAATCCGTGGCGCGGGGTCACCGGTCGCAGTCCTTCCGCACCAGCATGCAGTGCAAGGGGCAGCGGCAGGATGGCGAGGTCTTCCTGGCGGCCATCTGGTTCTCCACCTACAAAACGCTCTCCGGCCACAAGCTGGCGGCCATCATCGTAGACCTTTCCGAAGATCTCCGCGACCGCGAAGACCTGAGTCTGAATCATCTGCTCAAGAACACGCGTATTCTGATGAGCGCCATGTCGCACGAGATCCGCAATTTGTGCGGCGCGGTCTCGGCGGTGGGGAAGAATCTGGCGCGCGTGGAGGGGCTAACGGGCAACCAGGATTTCGAGGCGCTGCAAACCCTCATCGTGGGTCTGGAGAAGATCGCTTCGCTCGAGTTGCAGGCTTCCCCGGAGGATCAGGCCATCGCAGTGGATGTCATTGAGGTGTTGGATGAGCTGCGCGTTTTGATCGAGCCGTCCTTTCGCGACGCGGACGTGGCGGTCGAGTGGCAGATCGCGAAAAGCCTGCCGCTGGTGTGGGCGGATTCCTACGGGCTGCTGCAGGTTTTCCTGAATCTGGCGCGGAACAGCCAGCGCGCCCTGGATGCCTGCCCGCGCAGGAATTTGACCATCGCCGCCAGCGCCGAGGAAGACTCCGTGGTCATCCGGTTCGAAGATACCGGCGTAGGCGTCCCCTTTCCGGAACAGTTGTTCCGGCCTTTTCAACCGGGCGCCGACGGGACGGGTCTGGGACTCTATGTATCGCGCGCCATCCTGCGCAGCTTCCGCGGCGAGCTGCGCTACGAGGTGCGCACGGCAGGCTGTTGCTTCGCGGTGGTGCTGGCGCCGCTAATGGAGACATGACGCTTGTGGGGCAGGATGGCATCCTGCGCGCCGATTGCCAATCGGCGCAAAACCCGCGGGGTTTAAGAACTGACATGGAAACATTGCCCGGCCGCATCCGCATACTGGTGGTGGACGACCACACGTTGTTTCGCGAGAGCGTCGCCCGGCTGTTGGCGGCCGAGCCCGGATTCGAAATCGCGGGACACTGCGCGTCGGCCGGCGAAGCCCTGCGGCTGGTGGCTAAGACGCCCGTGGACGTGGTGCTGCTCGACTACGATTTGGGCGACGGCAAGGGCGTCGACTTCCTGGCCAAAGCGCAAAGCGTGGGATTCGCCGGCCGCGTGCTGGTGGTCACCGCCGGTGTCAGCGAACTAGAGGCCGCCGAGATGATCCGCCAGGGCATCGCCGGCATCCTGCGGAAGCACTGTTCGCCCGCCGCGCTGGCCCAAAGCATCCGCGACGTGAGCGGCGGCAAGGATTATTTTGAGCCGGGCTACCTGCGATCGGTCCTGGCGGGAATCGCCGCGCCGGCCCCGGAGTATCAACGCAAGAAGCTGACCGAGCGGGAGCGCCAGGTGCTGCAGCATGTGTTCGAAGGGTTGGCCAACAAGGAGATCGCCGACCGCTTGCAGGTTTCCGAAAGCTCGGTGAAGGCCACGCTGCAGCAGTTGTTTTCAAAGACCGGAGTGCGCACGCGCAGCCAGCTCGTGCGTACGGCGCTGGAGAATTATAAGGACCAGCTCTGAAGGGGGGCCCGCCGCACCGGCCGACCTCTTGGTTGGGCGGTCAACTTTCGTGTCTCCGCAGCGATGGCCGTCAGCGCTCGGGATCCCGATTCGTGAATTATGAGGATCGGGCCTGGCCCTTGACCGCGTTCACGATTCTTCATCGCCCAAAGAGCCCGCTGTGGCTGCCGGTCCGGACCAGAATCAATTCCTCCTCGGTAAGTCTATAGAGCAGCACCCAATCCGGCGCCACGTGGCAGTCCCAATGACCGGACCAGTTCCCGCTCAGCCGGTGTGGCCGGCAGCGCGTGGGTAACCCCTCCTCCGACTGAAGGAGATCGACGATCGCCTCCAACTTGTCCACGTCCTTCCCCTGCCTCTTGGCGCGGCGCAGGTCCTTTTCAAAAGCGGTTGTCGTTAAAAGAGCCAGCGCCATCAGATCCGGTCGCGCAGCTCACGGAACGAACGATAGCGCTTCAACATGGCCGGATTGTTCGCCTCCGCCATGGCGGCGATGGTCTGCTCGTTCGGAATTGAGATGGGAAAGGGCAGGCCCTTGTGCAACTCAACTTGCTTCAGGAAGAGCCGAATGGCTTCCGTCGTCGATATCCCGAGATCGGAAAAGACGCTTTCGGCCGACTTCTTCAGCTTGGGATCGATCCGGGCATGGATCATCAGAGTCTTTGCTCTTTGCGTTGGCATAACAGCCTCTCTACGTATTGTATCGCAATTGAGATCCGCAAAAACACTTTGACTCGCCCACCTCCTCACCGCTCCACATACAGCTCCGCCCAAACAAATCCGGCCGACCGGATCTGCTCCCGCAAGCTCGAATACTTCACCACCTCGCTGGCGGCGCGCAGCTTCCCGGCCGCGGCCAGCGGCATATCGAAGCGGAAGCAATCGGCGCGGTCCTTATAGGAATAATGCAAGTACTGCATCTCGGCCGCCGCGGCCAGATCCATCAGCACATCCCAGAAGCTCGCCTTGCGCAGTAGCGGCTTGCGCACGGCGGCCTCCCGCGGAATGTCGATGGCCTGCCGACCGCCCCGCAGCACCGCACGCACGCAACGCGCGGATGCAAACTGCCGGGCGGGATCGTCGCCGGGGAAACTTGCCAGCAGTTCTCGCAGGCCGTCCAGCTCCGCCTCCCACCCGGTCCATCGGAAGCGGGAAGCCCCGCTGACCAGCGTCCCGCGCAGCAGCAACTCTCGCACGCGCGCCTCGTTTTTGCCCGTGATGCCCAGCATATGCTCCACCAGATCGCGCAGGGGCAGATCCTGCACCACCACCTGCGTAATGGAAATGCCCTCGGCGGCTTCCGAGCTGAGTTTGACCCGAACGGTGGCGGGTAGAGACATGCCGTGTTTTTTCACGCTAGCATAAATGCGTGAGCCCACTCGATAATCCGGCGCCCAGTCCGCTCGAAAAGGTCGAAGCCGAGCTGCGCCGCTATGAGCACGCCCTGGTGGATTTCTCGGCGCGCGAGCGAAACGGCTCCATCGAGCTGGTCATCGAGCTGAAGAATCGCGGCCTGGGCCTGCACACCTACTATGCGCCGCTGCATCCGCGGGATATCGCCCATCCGCAGTTTCCCTGGACCTTGCAGCGTTACCTCTACGATTGTCTGCACGATTACCTCATCGAGATGTTCATCCGCACGCCGCAGACCCGGGTTGTCGAGCCGTGAGCCCGCTCACCGAAATCCTGCGCGACGAGATCCGCCGCGACGGGCCGATTTCGTTCCGCCGGTTCATGGATGCGGCGCTCTACGATCCGGTCCACGGATACTACCGGCGCGCGCGCGACCCATTCGGCAAGCAGGGCGACTTCTACACCGCCGAACAAATCCAGCCGGTGTTCGGCATCCTGATGGCCGCGCGCATACGGTCGCTCTACCAGGCCATGGGAGCGCCGCCGGACTTCACCGTCGTCGAACTGGGCGCAGGCCGGCGCGAGATGGCCGATGCATTCTCCGCGTGGCGTTATATCCCGGTGGATCTCGGCGATGGCGCGATGCCGGAGCGTTTTCGCGGCGTGGTATTCGCCAACGAGTTCTTCGACGCCGTGCCGGTGGAGGAGGTTACTTTCCGCGATGGCGGCTTCCGCGAGCTGCGCGTCGCATGGGACCAGCGCTTCGTGTGGGTAGCCGGACCGCCCGCGCGCGAGGAAGCGGCGGATTATCTGCGCCGCTACTTTCCGCCGCCCACGGAAGGCGCGCTCTTCGAGGTGAACCCGGACGCGCTCGCCTGGCTGGAGCGCATCGCGTGCGCGCTGGAGGCGGGATTCGTCTTCACCATCGACTACGGCTATACGCGCGCCGAATCCGTACGGTTCCCGCGCGGCGCGCTCATGAGCTACCGGCGGCACCAGGCGGACGAAGATGTGCTGGATGATCCCGGCGCAAAGGATATCACCGCGCACGTCTCGTTCACGGCGCTCCAGGAGCACGGCGCGCGCCACGGCCTGGAGACCGTGCGCTTCGAAACTTTGGCGCAAACGCTGCTCGCCGCCGGAGAGCCGGATCAGTTCGCCGCGGCGCTGGCGGCGTCCACGCGCGAGGAGGAGTTGCAACGGCGATTGCAATTGAAGAGCCTGTTGTTCGGGATGGGGGAGACGTTCCGGACGCTGCTGCAAAGGGCGGGAGGGGCCAGTGCGGGGCTGCTTGCAAATGAAGCCGCAAAATGAAAAAGGCCCCGACGAATCGGGGCCTGTTGGTTCGAACTTTGGATCACGCCCTTGTGTGGGCGCCCATGCTACTTCTTTTTCTTTGCGGGCGCCTTCTTCTTCGGGGCGGCTTTCTTCGTTGCGCTCTTCATCGATTGATTCTCCCTAAACATCAAATTTTGCGATTCGAAAATCGCAATGTGATTCATATATAAGGTTGTTCGAGAAAAAAGTCAAGAAAAAAATGCATCGAGACATCTCCATCGCGAATTTTCTTTTGAAAGGAGATTTGCGCGTGGTGCTCGTCGCGCCCCGAAATCCGTTGAACATCGGCGCGGCGGCGCGCGCCATGGCCAACTTCGGCTGCTCGCGGTTGCGCGTGGTGAATCCGTACGAGGTCGCGTTCCGCGAAGCGCGCTCCGCCGTGGGAGCCGCGCCGTTATTGGCTTCCGCCGAAGAATTCACCAACGTCGCCGGCGCCGTGGCGGACTGCGCATTGGTGGTGGGAACAACTTCGGTGGGCCATCGCGAGCTGCAGCATCCGTTGCGCCGGCTCGAATCCGGCGCGCGCCTGATGCGCAAAGCGGCCGGACCCGTCGCGCTGCTCTTCGGATCGGAAAAATTCGGCCTCTCGAACGAGGACATGAGCCATTGCCACTGGCTGATGCGCATCCCCACGGTGGATTTGAATCGTTCCATGAACCTGGGCCAGGCGGTGGCCGTGTGCCTTTACGAACTGGCGCGCGACCCGAGAGCGGCGGCCGTACGCCCGGAAGAGCCGAAGGCGGCCCTCGCGGCGGATACCGAGCAGATTACGGCCATGTTGGTGGAGGCGCTGGAGCGCAGCGGCTACATCAAGCCGCTGACGGCGGCATCCACGAAGGCCAAGGTGCGCCGCTTGCTGCGGCGGCTGAACCTCACCGCGCGCGATGCGCCCGTGGTGCTGGGGATGTTGCGCCAGATTCTGTGGAAGCTCGGCGGCGCGCAGGAAGAGTAGTGGGGCGGACGCCCTGGTCGGCGCGCGACCCCCGGTCGCGCTGCTGCTGCCTATGGCCTGCTCCGCCGGATGTACGCCTCCGGGATCAGCAGCGTTAGCGCGTCGGGCACGATCTCCACGCTGGCCGGCAGATGTCCCGCATATTCCCCGTCCACCTGAATGTAGACGCGCGGGCCGGCCGCGCCCGGCATGCACACGCCCGCGGCCCGGATCACCGAGATGCCCGGTACGCCCGCCAGCTTGCGCACTGCCACGCGCGCCAGGTACGTCAGAAAACGGAACGAATTGTGCCCTTCGAACAGCACCACTTCGAACCGGTCGTCGAGCAGGCTGGTGCTTTGCGCAATTTCCAGATCGCCGCCGTAGTTGCGCACTTTGCTGATCAACGCGAAGGCGCAATTCACCCGGCGGCCCTCCACCAGCACTTCGAATTCGTCCAGCTTGCGGCCCACCAGGCTGAAGCCGCCGATCCAATAGGCCAGCTTCCCAAGCCGCGCCTTCAGCGGCAGGCTCATGTTATAGACGATCCTGGCGTCCAGGCCGATGCCCGCCATCAGCAGGAACAGGCGTGTGCGCTCGGAGCCGTTCACGCACTGCAGCCGTCCCATGGAGATCCGCGTGGGAATGCATTCGTGGAGACTCGCGGCGGCGCGTTCGATGCCCGAGCCTAGTCCCATCTCGTTGGCCAGGACGTTGGCCGTACCAGCGGGCAGAATGCCCAGCGGCACGTCGGAAAAGGCCACGCCCTCGGCGATCTCGTTGATGGTGCCGTCGCCCCCCGCGGCCAGGATGAGCTCCGCGCCGTCGGCGATGCTGCGGCGCGCGATGGCCCCCGCGGTGCCCGGTCCCTGGGTGGGAACCAGCCAGGTGTCATGCCCCGCTTCGCGCAGGACTTCAGCGGCGTTGGACAGGCGCTTCAATCCCTTATCGCCCATCTTGCCTGCAAAGGGGTTGTAGATAATGATGGTCTTGCGTGCGGCGGCTATGGCATCACCCCAGTCCTCTAAGTCTAAACTATAGTCCGTGGGGCGGGCGTCCACGCCTGCAGCGGGTCTCCAGACCCGCTCCTGGTTGCGCGTAGCATAACGCAAGCCGCGCCGGGGTGCCCAAGCGGCGAGCGCGAATCTTTCCGCTTTGCGTCCGTATCTGGGCCAAGTCATAGTTCAGTTGCAAGCGAAGCCAAAAGCCCGCCGTGCTGCCTATGGCCTTTTCGAGCCGCAGGGCCATTTCGACGGACACGCCCGCTTTGCGGTTGATGAGACGCGACAGCGCCGTCCGAGTCACGCCCAGCGCCTTGGCGCCCTCCATCACGTTGACACCCAACTCGTCAAGGCAATCCCGGATAATGTCGCCGGGATGATTGGGATTCTTCATCGGCATGATCTGCGTTCCTCCAGCTTTCCAAGCTCTTAATGATAGTCCTCTAAATCTCTTCACAGTGTAAAGGGCGGCGCTGCCCCATCCAAGAACAGCCCGCGTCACGCACTAAACTAAAATGAGAAACGCCGATGCCGAAAAACGCCGCCGCCCAGATCGAAAAGCTGCGCGAAACGCTGCGCCATCACGAGCGCCTCTACTACGTCCTGGACCAGCCTGCGGTCAGCGACGCCGAATACGACGCGCTGATGCGCGAATTGCGCGATCTGGAAGCGCAACATCCCGAACTTCTCACGCCCGATTCGCCGACGCAGCGTGTGGGCGGCAAGCCGCGCGAAGGTTTCGTCAAGGTGGCGCACAGCGCGCCCATGCTGAGCCTGGACAACGCCCTCGATGAAGCCGAGCTGCGCGATTTCGACCGCCGGGTGCGCGAGTTGCTCCGCGGCGCCGAATTTCAATACGTTACCGAATTGAAGCTGGACGGCCTATCCATGGCCGCGCAGTATCGCGACGGGCAGCTCGTGCAGGCGATCACCCGCGGCGACGGCCTGGTGGGGGAAGAGGTCACCGAGAATGCGCGCACCATCCGCTCCCTGCCGCTGCACGTAAAGTCCAGCCTGCCGCGGTTCGAGGCGCGCGGCGAAACAGTGATGAACCGTCGCGCCTTCGAGCGGCTGAACGCGGAACGCGACGAGCGCGGCCTCTCGCGCTTCGCCAATCCGCGCAACGCCGCCGCCGGATCGCTGCGCGTGCTGGAGCCGTCCATTACGGCCTCGCGCCGCCTGGATTACTACACCTACTTTCTGTACGTGGACGGCGCGCCGGCCTACCCGCACCACTGGGAATCGCTCGAAGAGCTGGTCCTAATGGGTTTCAAGGTGAACGCCAACCGCAAGCTCTGCCGGGATGTAGACGAGGTGCTGCGGTTCTGCGCGGAATGGGAAGCCAAGCGCGAGCAGTTGCCCTACGAGATCGATGGCGTGGTGGTCAAAGTGGATTCCATCGCGCAGCAGCAGCAGCTCGGCTACACCGCCAAAGCGCCGCGTTGGGCGATCGCCTACAAATATCCCGCGCGGCAGGCGCTGACCACTGTGGACGGCATCGAGGTGCAGGTGGGGCGCACGGGCGCCCTGACGCCCGTCGCCCATTTGAAACCTGTCGAGGTCGGCGGCGTGACCGTATCGCGCGCCACCTTGCATAACGAAGACGAAATCGAACGCCTGGGCTTGCAGATCGGCGATACGGTGGTGATCGAGCGCAGCGGCGATGTGATTCCCAAGGTGGTACGGGTGCAGTCGCAAGGCTCTTACCGCAAGCCTTTCCGCATGCCGGAGAACTGCCCCGTGTGCGGCGGCAAAATCGTGCGTGAAGAGGGGGAAGCCGCCTCGCGCTGCATCAACATCAATTGCCCGGCGCGCCTGAAGGAGTCCATCCTGCACTTCGCGGCGCGCGGCGTGATGAATATCGACGGTATGGGCGACGTGCTGGTGGATCAGTTGGTGGATCGCGGCCTGGTACGCAGCGTGGCGGATATCTACGGGCTGACGTTGGCGCAATTGGAGGCGCTCGAGCGCATGGCCGCCAAATCCGCGGGCAATGTGATCCGCAATATCGAGAAATCCAAGCAGAGCCCGCTGCCGCGCATTCTCACGGCCCTGGGTATCCGTTTCGTGGGCGAGCGTACCGCCGTATTTCTGGCTGAGGCATTCGACAGCCTCGACCGCATCGCGCAGGCCGGCGTGGACGATCTGCAGCGCGCCGAGGAGGTGGGCCCGAAGGTCGCCGAAAGCGTCTACCAGTTCTTCCACGAGCCGCGCAACCAAGAGCTCGTCGAGCGCCTGCGCGCGGCGGGCCTGAACTTCGAATACGAGGTCAAGCGCAAGAAGGGCGGGCCGCTTCACGGGATGACGTTCGTGCTCACCGGAACGCTGCCGAACCTGAGCCGCGAGGAGGCCACCCGCGTGATCGAGTCGGCGGGCGGCAAGGTCAGCGGCTCCGTCAGCCGGAAGACCAGCTACGTGGTGGCGGGCGAAGAGGCCGGCTCGAAGCTGGACAAGGCCCGCGGTTTGGGCGTCCAGGTGATCGACGAAAGGCGGCTATTGGAGATGGCAGGCAAGGAGTAGGACGGGCCTCCTGGCCTGTCTTCGGCAGTGAGCGCGAGCAAATTCCTGGGTTAACACACGCTTAAGCCTGTGACATGCGTTTCTGCATTTTCCCAAACCGACGGAAAAGGTCCGATGTCTCTCGATGGACTCTCTAATGCGCACGTCTTGTCAATATGGCCACGGCATTCCGGATTTCATGGTACGGTCTCGCAGGCCGTCATGCGATCCGCGAAGACCTTGGGGACGGTGTAGATGCTCTTGCAGCAGCGCGCAAACGCCGATCCGAGCCGCCTGGCGCTCGCCAGACAGATGCGCGGCGACCTCGATTCGATTGCGCTGAAGGCGCTCAAAAAAGACCGTGCGCGGCGTTACGGTTCGCCCTCCGATTTCGCGGCGGACATTGGGCGGCACTTGAACAATGAGGCGGTGTTGGCGGTGCCGCCCTCCATCGCTTAACGCGCGCGTAGGTTTGCCCTGGCTGGACAAAAGAATTCGCCGAGGCCGAACCGCTGCTACTGGAGTGCCCGAATGGTATTACCTCGACCGCGCCCGCGAATGGATGGTGCAGATCTATCGGGCGTGGGGCAAGCTGGCGAAGGCCGCCGAGTGGAAGAAAAAGTGACGATCCGGCAAAGGGGAGAAATTCTCGGTAGCGCCGGCTGCTTATATCGCCTCCAGCTCTTCCTCCAGCATCTGCTTCCGCGAAAGGTCCGCATAGTATCCGCCCGCCGATACCAGCTCCGCGTGCGTGCCCTGTTCCACGATGCGGCCATGTTCCAGCACCACGATGCGGTCCGCCTGCCGCACGGTCGAAACGCGGTGCGAGATCAGGATCACGGTGCGCCCGCGCATGGAGTCCGCGAGACCCTCCAGGATGCGCTCTTCGGTAAGCGTATCCACGCTCGAAAGCGCGTCGTCCAGAATCAGGATGCGCGGGTTGCGCAGAATGGCTCGCGCAATCGCCGTGCGCTGCTTCTGGCCGCCGGAAAGCGTGATGCCGCGCTCGCCTACCATGGTCTCGTAGCCCTCGGGGAACCCCTCGATATCGCCCGCCAGTCCGGCCAATTCCGCCGCGCGGCGGATCTCTTCTTCCGTGGCGCTCTCCACGCCGAAGGCGATGTTCCCGGCAATGGTCGCGCTGAACAAAAAGGTCTCCTGCGGAACGAATCCGATATGCCGCCGCAGTTCGGCGGGCGACAGATCGCGGAGGTCCGTGCCATCCAGCAGCACTTGTCCCCCGGTGGGGTCCATCAAGCGCGGCACCAGGCCGGCCAAAGTGCTCTTGCCCGCGCCGGTGTGCCCCACCACCGCTACCGTGGCGCCCGCGTCAATCGTCAGGCTGACGTTATCCAGCGCCCGCGCGGAAGGATACCCCACGGAAGCGTTGCGGAATTCGATCTCCCCGCGCACGCGCGCCAACCGCACCGGATGGGGCGGCGCGGCGATGGTGGGTTTCTCCTGGAAAATCTGGTTGATGCGCGCCAGTGAAGCGCCGCCGCGCTGCATCAGGTTCACCACCCATCCCAGCGCGATCATGGGCCACACCAGGATACCCATGTAGGTGTTGAACATGACGAAGCTGCCCAGCGAGATGCGTCCGGCCAGTACCTGCCCGCCGCCGTACCACAGCACCGCCAGGAAAGTGAGTCCGATCAGCGCCTCCAGCAGCGGTTGAAAAACGCCCGAGATGCGCACGAGCCGGATGTTCTCCGCGATGTAGGCGCGGTTCAATTTTTCGAAGTGGCGCAATTCGGCTTGTTCCTGCACGAAGGCGCGCACCATGCGCACGCCGGCTAGATTCTCCTGCACCCGGCTGCTGATGTCGGAAAACATGGCCTGGATGCGCTCGAAGCGCGCATGGATGGCGCGTCCGAAGAAGATCACCGCCAGGCTCACCAGCGGCGCCGGCAGCACGGCCAGCGCCGCCAGGCGCCAATCCACCGTGACCATGATGACGATCGCCAGCAGGAAAGTGAGGCTGGTCGTTGCCCAGTACATGATGCCCGGCCCCAGCATCATGCGCACGGCGTTCAAGTCGTTGGTGGCGCGCGCCATGATGTCGCCGGTGCGCATGCGCCCGTAATAGTCCGGCGAAAGCTCCACCAGGTGGCGGAACAAGTCGTTGCGCAGGTCGTATTCGATGTCGCGCGAGATCCCGATCATGATCACGCGCATCCAGTATTGGAACAGTCCCTTGACCGCCGCCAGTCCGACCAGCAAAGCGGCGAAGCGCAACAACCTGGCCAGGCCGAACGCGTTAGAAAGCGTATCGATCGCCGCGCGGATCACCAGCGGCTGCACGGCGCCCGCGACGTCCTTCAACACCAGCGCGCCCAAGCCCAGCGCCAAGCCCCCGCGGTAGCGCCGCAAGTGAACCCGGACCGTGCGCAGCGATTCCCACATGCCCTACATCCCCAGCGCGTTGGCCACGGTCTTCATCCACTCCACCACGAAAATCTTGCGCCCTTCCCGATTGCGCCACCAGCCGTCCGCCCGGAAGAATTTGTCGGGCGCGGCCACTACCCGCATATCGAGATCGGGCGCGGCCCTGCGGTAGATGCGGGCGGCGCGCGCCGTGTGGTAGTCGCTGGTCACCAATAGAAATCGATGCACGCCGCGGCGCCGCAGATCCGCCAAAATCGCGCCGGCCTCCTCGCGCGTGCTCAGAGCTTCATTGGGTGCGCGGATGAACCAGCTCTCGGGGTAGCCGCGCTGCACGGCAAACGGAATCTCCAGGTCGCATTCGTAGAAGCCGTACAGCATGTGCGGGCCGCTTACCAGGACATTCGGCACGTACCCTTGCTTCACCAGTTCCGCCGCGCGCAGCACGCGATTGCCGTAATAATCGCCCGCCAGCACTACCGCGATATCCGCATGGGCGGCTCCTTCATCGCGCACCAGCAGCCTGCCGAGCGCCGCCAGCCACCAGGAATGCGCGGCCGCCGCCAGCGCCAGCAGGATCGCGATACAGACGATAAATTTGAGGAAAAGAGAGGGGCGGCGCTTCACGGACTACTTCTCGTCTGCGGAATTCTTCTGATCGAGGTGACCGACCGTCTTCAGCCGTTGATAGAGCCGCTCGACTTCCGCCTCGTCCTCCGGCAGCAGCATGCGGTAGCGCGGCGGCGGGATCTGCCTGCGGTCCCCGCCGGGCGCCAGGACTTCACCCCAGAACTGGCGGTAGGGTACGCCGTCGATGAGCGCATCGCGGGATAGCCGCCGCAGATGCCGCAGCAGGCTGTTGCAGGAATCCAGGTCGCCGGGGTACACCAGGACCATGCGCGAATCGTCGAACAGCGTGATGCGCACGATCAGGGGCGATATCCAGTTTCCCTGGCGATCCAGACGCCGGATATCCATCCACGGCACGATGCGTTTGCCCACCGCCAGATATCCTTCGTGGATCTCGACGGCGGGTTGGAACGCCAGCGTCAGCACCAGCACCGCGCTGAGCAGAAACAGCGCAGCGGGAATGAATGCGGGCACCCAGTCGAGGCCCAGCCAGACCGAGAATACCGCCAGTCCGACAGCTACGATTCCGAACGTGAGATAATGCCGCGCGGGCGTGTACCGAGTCATCTCCAAACCGTCCACTTCTAGACTACTCCCGCGGCGTTCGCGCGTCAATCCATTCCTAAGAGCCGTGCGCCGCGCCAACCGTAGTGAATCCCGCTCCAGACCGTCAGTGCCAGGGTAGGCCAGATAAGGACGGCTGATAATGTGGCCAGAAGCGGCCATCCGAAGGCGTCCCGGCCCAGAAAAGCCACCGCCGTCAGGATCTGGAAAAAAGTACTAGCCTTACCCCAAACACTGGGCGGAAAAGCACGCAATTTCGTCGCCAGGAGCGCCACGGCGGAGGCGGCCAGAATCAATAAATCGCGCCCGAAGATCACGCCGACCAGCCACCAGGGTACGGCGCCGGCCAGCGCCAGCGCCAGGTAAACACCGGTAAGCAGCAGCTTGTCCGCGATGGGATCGAGGAACGCCCCGGCGGCACTGGCCGCGCCGAAATGGCGGGCAAGGTAGCCGTCGATCAGGTCGGTGGCCGCCGCTACCGCGAAGATGCACAGAGCCGCGAAGGCGCGGCGATTCAAAATGGCGTAAACGATGACCGGGGCCAGCAGCAGCCTGGCCACCGTGAAGAGATTGGGCAGCGTGAGCCAGGTACGCATTAAGTGGTGATTCTAGCAGGGACCCGGCTTGATGTTCAGACATCAAATCCTCATCATGATACGATGCCTTATGCGCACGACCCTGACCATCGAACCCGACGTGGCGCAGCAGATCCGCCGGCGTATGGCGCGCAGGAAAAGCACGCTGAAACAGGTCGTCAATGAGGCTCTGCGCGCAGGACTGTCCGCAACCGAAAAGGAACACAACGTACGGTTTAGAGTGGAGCCGCATTCATTTCAGTTTAAGCCGGGTATCGATACGAACAAGATCAATCAGCTCCTGGACGACCTGGAAGCCGAAGAGTTCCTGAAGAAAATGTCCGGGTAGTGGACATTCTCGTGTATGTCTATGATTCGGATGCGCGGGAACACCTCACGCAGTCGCGCCCGGTGGGCATGCCCTGGATAACCGCCCTCGGTTTCATTCGAATCAGTTGGGTCAATTTGGGGTTTTGTGGGGCGGGCAATTCTGCCCGCAGCCGGCTTTCAGCCGGCTTGGCCGCCTAAAAAAAGGCGGCTGCGGCCAAGATTGGCCGCCCCACAAGCAAACTGACCCACTATCCGCAGTCAACGTGGCGCACGCACTCTTGCTTGCCGTGTCGCCACTCATGGCGACACCGGCTTTGCCCAGCCTCCGCCCCGCACCATTGAAACAGCCCCCCACCCGTGCCATGCTATCGTCAGAATCGATGCCCCCTCGCCACCCCGTCCGCGTCCGGCGCGTCGACGAATGCGCCACCCTCGACGAGATTTTCCGGCACTGTCTGCCGGCCTTCGGCGGCGCATATCTGCGGCGCATCTACACCATTCTCGACCGCGCCATCGGCGAGGGCTGTCCGCTGACGCTCGCCATCTCCGGCCCCGTCACCGTCTCGGGCCAGCACCTCGCGTGGCTGATCCCGCTGCTCGAAACGGGCTGGGTGGCCTACATCAGCACTACCGACGCGGTCTGCTATCACGACGGGCATCGCAGCCTGGACGCGCATAAAGGCGATCCCATTCACGAAGTGCCGATCCACAGCGACGACGCGGCATTGCGCGACGAAGGCACCATTCGCGTCACCGATATGGCGTTCGACGAGGCTGTGCTGCTCGATCAGGACCGCTTCATCAGCGCCTGCCTGGCGCGCCCCGAGTTTCAGAAGAAGATGACCGGCACGGAGCTGCGCTACCGCCTCGGCGCGTATTACGCCGCGCAGGAACAGCGCAACGGAGTGCCGGCCGGCCTGCTGGCCACTTGCAATCGCCTCGCCATCCCGGTGCTGGTGGGCGCCCCGGCGGATGGCAGCGTTTTCCTGAATTCGATGAAGCTGTGGGCCATGCGCAACGCCGGCATCGTGCCGGAGTATGCATTCGATCTGGACCTGCACGCCGAAGTGTTCGAGGCCTGCGCCTATCATCGCTGGGGGTTGTTCGAGAGCGAGGCGCGCGCCCTGGCCACGTTGATTCTGGGCGGCGGCGTTCCCAAGAATTACAACCTGCAACCGGAGCCGGCACTGGGCCAGGTGCTGGGCCTCGCGAATGTGCGCGGCTACCAATTCGACGTACAGATCGTGACCGCGCCAGTCACGGATGGCTCACTCTCTTCCTGTCCGCCCGCCGAAGCGGTCACTTGGGGCAAGGTGGATAAGGACACCTATCTGCAAACCACCGAGAGCATGCAAGCGGATTATTCGATGGTGATGCCGTTCCTGGTGAAAGCGCTATTGGACAATCACGCAAAGCGGGAAGACTATCGCCTGTACGAGCATCGCGACGCGCTCTGCGAAAAGTTGCGCGAGGATGTGCGCGCCAATCGCGACTGGCTGCTGCGCAGCGTGGACTACGCGCTGCCACGTTAGCGGATGTTTTCGCGTATCTTTTGGCGTACCCTGAAAGAAGGAGCGTAGATCATGGCGAGCCTGGATTGGTCACAATGCCCCGCCGTGGAGAGCATCCCTGGCAAGGTCAGCGGCGCATGGGTGTTCAAGGACACGCGGATGCCGGTTTCCATTGTGTTTGAAAATCTGGAAGCCGGAGCCACAATCGACGAGATCATGGAGTGGTTCCACCTGACGCGGGAACAGATTGTGGCCGTCCTTGAATTTGCCGCGCGAAGCCTCGACCCACTCCCCGCCCCGCGTCATGGCGCGGCGCCGACGGTAAATGCTTATCCTGCTTGATCACAGCACACCCGCCCCGCTGCGGTACGCATTGAAGGACCACGTAGTCGTCGAGGCGGTTGAACGTGGGTGGGAGAGGCTTGCTAACGGCGCTCTGCTCGACGCCGCTGAGGCCGCGGGCTTCGAACTGTTTGTGACTGCCGACAAGAATATCCGGTATCAGCAAAATCTGAAGAGCCGAAAAATCTCAATCGTCGTTCTCGGAAATGCGCAGTGGCCCGTCTTGCGCCGACACGTTGAGAGGGTCGTTAGCGCGGTGAGCGCGGCCACTCCGGGCAGCTACACCGAAGTGGACGTCCCTTTCAGATGAACCTGCCGTGTTTCAGAAAGGGCAAGTTTTGAAACGTTTAGCGAAAGCAACGATCAGACGAGCCACGCTCGGTGGCCCAAGCGTAAACCGATTGACCGTCGTCAAGGACTTCCACGACGCAGCCCCTCTTTCTCCCCATCGTTTGAAGTTTGGCTTTGAGCGCCTTTCTCTCTTCGGCATCGCGTCCATCCATGCGAATGGCGCGTGTCGGTTTCTTCTTCCATTCCAAATTGCCTGCGCCTTTTTTAATGACTTCTAAGGCGTCATCCCATTGGGATTTTCCTTCGGTACCGCTCACCGTTGTGCGCGGCTCGCGAAAAGGCACCTCCTTGTAGGGGATTTCTTTGAACGGTATTTGAGGTTTTGCCATGTCAATAAGTGTAACCATTCTATTGGTGGAGGTCAACCCTGCGCCTTGGATACCGACCGCCCCCACTACTTCCCCCGCACCACCTCCAAAAAAGCCCGCGCCGCATGGCTGAGCACCCGCCGCGTGGGATAAATCAGCCGGATCTTGCGCTCCACATGCAACTCCTTCACTTTCACTTCACGCAGCAAACCCTGCTCGATCTCCTGCTCCACGCACATGCGCGGCAAGAACGCCACGCCCTGATTGTTCTGCACCAGCTTGCGGATGGTCTCGATGGTAGGCATCTCGACAGCCATGTTCAGCGGCACGCGGCGCTGCTGAAACTCGCGCAGCACCACGTCGCGATAGGGCGAAATCACGTTGTGTGCGATGAACGTCTCGGCCGCCAGATCGGAAATTGAGACAGCCTTGCGGCCAGCCAGCCGATGCTTGGGCGACACCACGAAGGTCAGTGAATCGGTGTAGATGACGGTGGATGTCAGCCGCTCGTCCGGCGGATCGTAGCTGATCACGCCCAGCTCCAAATTGCCATCCAGCAGTTCGTTGGGGATCTTGCTCGACAGGCTGCGCCGCACTCGCACGTTGACCTTAGGGTGCAGCCGCCGGAAGTTTTCGATATGCCGTAACAGGTAAAGCGAAGTGGATTCATTCGCGCCCACGGTCAGCGTACCCGCGGAGTTGTCGCGCAACTCCGCCAGCGAGTTCTGCATCTCCAGGCGCAGGTTCTCGAACCGCCGCGCGAAGTCCAGCACCGTGCGCCCCGCGTCGGTCAGCACCAGATCTTTGGCGGAACGGTCGATCAGCTTCTCGCCCAGTTCCGCCTCCAGACGCTGCAAAGCCAGCGAGACGGCGGGTTGCGTGCGCAGCAGCCGGTCGGCCGCGCGCGAGAAACTCTTCTCAGTGGCTACCGCCAGGAAAACCTGGAGCGCGTGCAGTTCCATGCCGCGACTAGCATAACAGAATTTAATTCTGGCGTGCTCGCGTATATGCTTTTTTAATTTGCAGCCGTACGGAAAATTACCGTACGGTGGTGGGTTCTCATCCAGCGCAGCCGATCTGGAAGGCCGCACCATGACCGATTTCCTCATTCATCGCGCCGAGGCCGCCGCCGAAGGGACGATCGGGAGGCGCGGCATGTTGATCCTGACGGCGCGCGAGACGAAGGTCCTCGCGGACGCCATCCTAAAACCAGCCGAACCGGGGCCTGTTTTGCGCAGGGCCGCGCGCGAGTATCGCAGAAAAACGGCCCTCCAGTGACGCCCCGGTTCGAGTGCCGCGCCGAGCCGCCCAACGCATATCATCAACGGGACGCGTTCCTCTCGGGTGTGCCGGAACTGGACAACTACCTCCACCCTCAAGCCGGGCAGGCCGCCCGCGTGTCTACGAGACCCTGAAAGCGACATTGCTCGAAAGCGTGCCGCCGGGTGTGATCACCTGGACCTTACCGCTAGTCGCACCTGCGGGCACGGTTGTCGTGATTTCGGTCGGCGAGACGACTGTGAACGCAGCCTCCGTGCCATTAAACGTCACGCTGGTCGTCCCGGTCAGAGCGGTGCCCAGAATCTCCACAGCCGCTCCTGTTTTGCCGGAGATAGGCAGCGTCTTAACAAACGGCCCGAGACCCACAGACAGGCTGAAAACTGCCCCCACATTGTGGGCGCCTCCATATAAGGTCGTCCCGTATAAGTCACCGTTAGTATCCTGGACCAAAGCTGCCGCCGGGGACGATCCATCCGGGCATCCGGCTTGCGAGCAGAAGCTATACAGGGTGGTCAGCGTGCCGGCCGGCGTGATTTCGAAGATTGTTCCGTGCGCATTGGCCCCGCCGCCGAACGTCGTGCCATAGAAGTTCCCATCAGTGGCCCGCACCAGCCCGGCAGAGGGAGCTATCCCGCCCGTGCACGCGGACGGGCCGCAGAAGCTATAAAGCTCCGATAGTGTGCCGCTCAAGGTAATTTCGAAGATTGCCCCATAAGTGCCGGTCCCGAGGTTCTGGGCTGTGCCCCAGAGTTCCCCGTTGGGGCCTTCGACCAGCCCTGAGGTCAGCACTCCGTCTTCCGCGCATACGGCTTGGGGCTCAGGGTTCCCCTCGGAACAGAAACTGTAGACGGTCGTCAGCGTACCGCTGGGAGTGATCTTGAATACCGTGCCGCTGGCATTGGCCCCGCCGTTCTCGGTCGTCCCGTACAAGTAGCCGTTAGTGGCCTGTGTCAGGACCGAATATGGGAACGCGCCGTCGGTGCAGTCGCTCTGGGCACAGAAGCTGTACAGCGTCGTCAATGTACCGCCGGGAGTAATTTTGAAAACGGCGCCTTCGCCGTTCAGCCCCCCCTCATTTGTTGTCCCGTACAGGTACCCACTGGCCGCCTGAACCAGCCCCGCCGCCGGCCCATCGCCATCCGTGCAACCGCTTTGGGAACAGAAGCTGTATATTGTCGCCAGCTTGCCGTCAGGCGCCATTCTAAAGACCGTGCCGCCTTGGCCGTTGCCACCATAGAGGCCGGTTGTTCCGTAGAAATCCCCATTGGTGGCCTGAATCAGCGCGTCGTTGTAAGGGTCGCCGCCGTCCGGGCACCCGCTTTGCGAACAGAAGGTGTAGAGGGTCGTGAGGGCGCCGCTTGTCGTGACCTTGAACACGGTCCCCTCGAATGCGGCGCCGCCCTGAACCGTCGTCCCGTATAAATCCCCGTTAGTGCCTTGGACGAGCGCGGCCCAGGGTAAAGCTCCGTCCGCACCACCGAAGCTATATAGCGTTGTGAAGGTCTGCGCCTGCAGGGCAATAGCCGCTGCTACCCCCGTCGCAAGAATAGCGCACACCGGCTTAGCAACTTGCCAGAGTCTTCGGTCCATACAACCTCCCGATTTTCGATTTTAGCGGCCCGTCTGGAATATCGCACATAACAAGACATTATACGGACCGCTAACATTATAAATTTGCTAAATTCCGCGCGCCCTGGCCATAATGGCTCAATAGGGCGGTTTTCTATGAGCGATCGAGTCTACATTTTCGATACCACGCTGCGGGATGGCGAACAGTCGCCGGGCTGCAGCATGACCGTGCCGGAAAAACTCCGGATGGCGCGCAAGCTGGTGGAGTTGGGCGTGGACATCCTGGAGGCGGGCTTTCCCATCGCTTCCGAAGGCGATTTTGAAGCGGTGGACGCCATCAGCCGCGAGTTCCCCTGGGCGCAGGTGGCCGCGCTGGGGCGCGCCTGCACGCTGGACGTGGAGCGCGCCGCGCAGTCGCTGAAGCACGCCCGCCGGCCGCGCATTCACACCTTCATCGCCACCAGCGATATCCACCTGAAGTACAAGTTGAAAAAATCTCGGCAGCAGGTGCTGGAAGAAGCCGTGGCCGCAGTCGAGCTGGCGCGCCAATACGTGGACGACGTGGAGTTCTCGGCCGAGGACGGCGCACGCACCGATCCCGATTACCTCGAACTGATCTCGAGAGCCGTGGTGGCCGCGGGCGCGCGCACCGTGAATATTCCGGATACGGTGGGCTATTCGGTACCTTACGAATACGCCGCGCTGATCGGCCGCATCGTGAAAGCGCTGGGCGATTGCGCGACTGTCAGCGTGCATTGCCATGACGACCTGGGCCTGGCCACCGCCAATTCCATCGCGGCCGTGGAAGCCGGCGCGCGGCAGATCGAATGCACCATCAACGGCATCGGCGAGCGCGCGGGCAATTGCGCGCTGGAAGAAGTCGTGATGCTGTTCAAGACCCGTCAGGATCGGCTGCCCTACGACACCGGCATCCGCACCGAGCATCTGTATTCGGCCAGCCAGATGCTGGCGTCGACGATCACTTTCGGGCCGCAGCCGAACAAGGCCATTGTGGGGCGCAACGCCTTCGCGCATGAGGCAGGCATTCACCAGGATGGCTACTTGAAGGAAAAGAGCACCTACGAGATTATGGACCCGCACTCGGTGGGCGTGCCGGAAAGCAAACTGGTGCTGGGCAAACACAGCGGGCGTCACGCGCTGAAGAAGCGCACGGAAGACTTGGGCTACGACCTGAGCAAGGAAGAACTGCAATCGTTGTACGACCGGTTCACGTCTCTGGCCGACAACAAGAAGGGCCTGCTGGACGAAGAGATCGTGGAGCTAATTGAAGGTCGCGCCATGGCCCTGACTGCGGGCGCGGTCTGACGATGAACCTGCACGTCCTGGTCCTGCCCGGCGACGGCATCGGCGCCGAAGTGACGCGCGAAGCTGTGCGTGTGTTGCGGCACGTGGCCAACAAATGGAACCACTCGCTCGACATCGCCGAAGGACTGCTGGGCGGTATCGCGATTCATCGCACCGGTAGCCCGTTCCCGGAAGAAACAGCGCGCCTGGCCGCGGATGCCGATGCCACCTTGTTGGGTGCGGTCGGCCTGCCGGAGTTCGACAATTGCCCGCCGGAGCAGCGCCCGGAAAAAGGGCTGCTGGCCGTCCGCAAGGCGCTGGGAGTCTTCGCCAACCTGCGGCCGGTGCGCACGTTCGCGGCGCTTCTGGATTCATCGCCGCTGAAGAATGCGCTGGTGGAAGGCACGGACATGATCATCGTCCGCGAGCTGACCGGCGGCATCTACTACGGCACGCCGCGCGGCATTTCGGGCAGCGGGCCGGAAACGCGCGCCGTCAATACGATGACGTATACGCGCGCGGAAATCGAGCGCGTGTCGCACATGGCGTTTCACCTGGCGCGCGGACGCCGCCGCAAAGTCACTTCGGTGGATAAGTCGAACGTGCTGGAGAATTCGCAGTTATGGCGGCAGGTAGTCGTTGAAATCGCCGCCGCATATCCGGATGTGGCGTTGGATCATCTGCTAGTCGATAACTGCGCGATGCAGTTGATCCTGAATCCGCGCCGCTTCGACGTGGTATTGACGGAGAACATGTTCGGCGACATCCTCAGCGACGAGGGCGCGGTCCTGGCCGGATCGATCGGCATGCTGCCGTCGGCGTCGCTCGGCGGGCGCAAGCCGTCGGGCGTGTGGGTCGGATTGTACGAGCCCGTGCATGGCTCGGCGCCGGACATCGCCGGTCAGAATAAAGCGAATCCGCTAGGGGCCATCGGCTCCGTGGCGGCCATGTTGGAATACAGTTTCGGTTTGAAGGAAGAAGCCGCCCGAGTGAACGCCGCGATCGAATCCGTACTGGATAGCGGACGTGTGACGGCGGACCTCAAACCAACGGGCGCGCCGGCCACCACCGAACAGGTTGGCGAGGCCGTGTGCGCCGCTATCGGATAGGCCCGGAAGCTTACCGGCTCCCCGGGCCTGCACGATTTCACCGCGCGGGGAGCGGGTCTGGAGACCCGCTGCAGGCGTGGGCGCCCGCCCCACGAGACAATATAACTATGCTTCCACGCACCATCATCGAAAAACTCTGGGACGCGCACGTGGTCCACGAACAGCCCGGCGCGCCCACTTTGCTGTACATCGACCTGCACCTGGTGCACGAAGTCACGTCGCCGCAGGCCTTCCAGGGCTTGCGCGAGCGCGGCCTCAAAGTGCGCCGGCCGGATCTGACCGTGGCTACCACGGACCACAGCACCCCCACCACCGACCCATCGCTTCCCATCATCGACGAGATCGCCGCCAAGCAAGTCGCGCAGCTCGAAACCAACTGCCGCGATTTCGGGATCCGGTGTTATGGACGGCGCAGCGACCGGCAGGGGATCGTGCATGTCATCGGTCCCGAGCTGGGTTTGACGCAACCGGGTATGACCGTGGTCTGCGGCGACAGCCACACGGCCACGCACGGGGCATTTGGCGCGCTGGCCTTCGGCATCGGCACCAGCGAAGTCGAGCACGTGCTGGCCACGCAATGTCTCTTGCAGCGCAAATCGAAAACGTTCCAGGTGCTGGTGGAAGGCGCGCTGCGCAAGGGCGTCACGGCCAAGGACATTGTGCTGGCGCTGATCGCGCGCATCGGCGTGGGCGGCGGCACCGCTTCCATATTCGAATATCGCGGGCCAGCCATCCGCGCGCTCAGCATGGAAGAGCGCATGACCGTCTGCAATATGTCCATCGAAGGTGGCGCGCGGGCCGGCATGATTGCGCCGGACGACACCACCTTCGAATACCTGGCCGGACGCCCCCACGCGCCGCGGGGCGCGGATTGGGATGCGGCCCTCGCGCGTTGGAGGCAGTTACCCACCGACGAAGGCGCGGCCTACGGCCAATCCATCGCCATCGACGCCGATGCACTCGCGCCCATGATCACCTACGGCACGAATCCCGGTATGGGGATGCCCATCACCTCCGCGCTGCCCGAGCCTTCGCAAGTGGCCGATCCGCTGCAGCGCGATTCCATCTCGAAGGCCCTCCGCTACATGGATCTGGAAGGCGGCAAGCTGCTGCTGGGCCATCCGGTCAACGTGGTGTTCATCGGGAGCTGCACGAATTCGCGCATCTCCGACCTGCGCTCGGCGGCTTCGCTGTTGAAGGGCCGCAAAGTAAACCCGCGCGTGCGCGTGATGGTGGTGCCCGGCTCGCAACAGGTGAAGCGCCAGGCCGAAGCGGAGGGCCTGCCGGAGATCTTCCGCGCGGCGGGTTGCGATTGGCGGGAGCCCGGATGCTCCATGTGCATCGCCATGAACGGCGATCAATTGCAGCCCGGCGAATATAGCGTTTCCACCAGCAACCGCAATTTCGAAGGGCGGCAAGGCAAGGGCGGGCGCACCTTCCTGGCCAGTCCGCTGACCGCCGCGGCCGCCGCGCTCACGGGCGTGGTTACCGATGTGAGGACACTGCTATGAACGGCGCCATGACTTTCCGCAGCCGCCTGGTTCCCCTGCCCATGAATAATGTCGACACGGACCAGATCATCCCGGCGCGTTTCCTGAAAACCATTTCCAAACAGGGGCTGGACAAGCAGCTTTTCAACGACTGGCGCTACGATGCGCAAGGCCATCCGAAGCCCGATTTCATCCTCAACCAGCCGCGCGTCGAAGGCGCCCAGATTCTGCTGGCGGGCGATAATTTCGGCTGCGGCAGTTCGCGCGAGCACGCGCCCTGGGCGCTAACCCAGTTCGGATTCCGGGCGGTGATCAGCACCTCGTTCGCGGATATCTTCAAGCAGAATTCGCTGAAGAACGCGCTGCTGCCGATCGTCGTGCCTGCCGATGTCCACGCCGCACTTTTTGCGATGGTGGACCGCGATCCGGACACGGAAGTCACGGTTGACTTAGCGACCCAATCAGTGACTCTGCCGGACGGACGCAAAGTGGAATTCCCCATCGATCCATTCTCGAAGCACTTCCTGCTGGAGGGCGTGGACGAACTGGGCTACATCCTGAAAAACGAAGCCGCCATCGCGGCGTATGAATCGGAGCGGGTGGGTTCGATCGACACACTGGCGTAAATTTGCACGCTGTAACAGGCTACTGCACTGGCTAGGCAGCAGGACTGATAGTGATCGAGAGCGTTCTCTTCAGGGCCTGAAAGGCCGCTTCGATTTGGTCCAGGCGCGATGCGTGTGCCAAATCCAAGAGCCGGTCGATCTGAGGCATGTGCCAGCCCAGCCGGCGAGCAAGGTCGGTTTTCGCTATGCCTTCCTCGCGCATGGCCTGATAGAGGAATATCTTCGCCTCAGCCAGCGCGGGAAGCGCGACCGCCCTGCCGCGCTTTTTTAGTGGGGATGGACTGGGAACGTCGCGATGGAAGTCCATGTACAGCGCAAGTGCGGTCTCCAGTGCGTCAGCGGCCCGCGCAAGCGCATCGCCCGTATCGGTTCCGTAGGTGTGGGCTTCCGGAATGTCAGGGAACGAAACCAAAACCGTTCCGTTGCTATCCTGTTCAAGACTCACGGGATATTGCAGCATCAATCTTTCCTCACCTGAGGCCCAAGTCTTTCTTGATCTGACTAACCAATCCCTTGCCAAGCTCCTTCTTCGATCCGTGCATGGGCAGGACCCGAGAAGCGGCCCTGCCGCATTACTTTCAAGTGGCCGCCCTTTCCCGGCGCGAAGGCGCAGCCTTGTCCAGTGAGCCAGCGCCTGAATTGAGAGGCGGTCACACTATATTATGCAACATATCCGGTTGTGGAATCGCGCAGAGAGTCCTGGCACGCTCGACCGGTGAGCCGAAGGCGCGGATGGTCCCCGCCCGCCTGCTATGCTCGGAATTCGCGATGCGCGCAATCCGGAAAGCGTGGCCCTTACTCGTGCTGCTGGCGGAAGTCCTGGCGTTCTTCCGGCATATCCTGTTTTACGGCCACTACGCCGTCCCGTGGGACTTCCGCTATTACCATCTCTCGCAGGCCTGGTTCGTCGCGCAGTCGTTCGCCCGCGGGGAGTTGCCGCTATGGGATCCGTACACCTACTGCGGCATGCCGTTTTACGCCAACCTCACGGCGCAGCTTTTCTATCCACCGGCTCTCGCGGCGATCCTGCTCAGTAACTGGACCGGCGCGGAACATTTGCTCTATTGGCTCGAATTGCAAATGGCCGCGCACGTGTTTTTGGCGGGCGCGTTTACTTACTGGCTGCTGCGGCGCATGAACCTGGCGCGGGCGCCGGCCATAGTGGGCGCGACCATCTACCAATTGGGCGCTTACACGGCATCGCAGGCCGAGCACCTGGGCGCGATCGATGCGGCCGCGTGGCTGCCGCTGGCCTGGCTCTGCGTGATTTCGCTCGGCGAGCGGTTCCGATGGCGGTGGCTGGCCGGGCTGGCCTGCGCGCTGGCGATGTCGCTGCTCGCCGGATTCCCCGCGACCGCCGCGGTGGTATTCATTTCCAGCTTCTTGCTGGCCGCCATATTGACGCTGCTGCGCCGGCAATCGCCGCTGGTGCTGATCGGCACGGCCATTGCGGCAGTGTGGGCCGTACTGCTGGCCGCCATACAACTCTTTCCCACCCTGCAGCTCTCGCGCCTGAGCGTGGCGCAATATCGAAGTCATTATCTGAACACCGGCGGCGGCATGCCGCTGCAATCGCTGGTCTCGTTGGTGCTGCCCAATCATTTCGGGATTTTCCAGTTCGATGGCGCCACTTGGAAGCGTCCCTGGGAAGTGACCTTTCTTTATACCTACTGCGGAATTCCCGCGCTCGTGTTCGCGGTATTGGCGCTCGCGTATCGCAGGAACCGGTACGCGGCCCCGATCGCGTTGCTGACGCTGTGCGCGGCGCTGTGGATGCTGGGCGACTCCACGCCGGTGGGGAAGACTGTCTTTGTTTCGCTGCCGGACGCCGTGAAGGGATCGTTGTATGCCGCGTTCGCGCTGTGCGCCTTTTCGCTCGGGATGGCCGTGCTGGCTGGGTTGGGAGCCGGGAAGGTCCTCCATGGACGCGGGCGCTGGGTGCAGGCGGCCGTGGTCGTCGTCGTGGCCGCGGACCTGATCGCATTCAGTTCGGGACGCCCGTTCAACACCGTGGATGAACAGCTCGATCCGGGGATCGGCTACGACCACTATGCCGGCGTTCCGCAAATCCCGGCGGAAATTCGGCGGTTGACGAATCAAAATGTGCCGCCGTGGCGGGTGGATGCGATGGAGGGATACCCGGACATGGTGACGCACGGGCCGCTCTTCGAGTATCCGTCGGCGAACGGCAACGATCCATTCGCACTGATCAGGTTGATGCAGGTGCGGCTGTCGTTCTGCCAGGGTGTGCTGTGGGGCCGCTATTACGAAATCGCCAACCCGGATTCGCCGCTGCTCAAGCTGATGAACGTGCGGTATGTGCTGGCATCGCATGTGCTCGCAAAACCGGGCGCGCTGAAGGAAGTGCTGGAACTGCCGGGGACGCACATCTACGAAAATCCGGGCGTGCTGCCGCGATTCTTTCTAGTGAACCGGGTGCGGCGCGCCGCGAACATGGATGCGGCGCTCAGCATGCTGCGCGCGCGCGATTTCGATGCGCGGGCGGAAGCCGTGGTGGAAGCTGCACTGGTGGCGCAGGCGCTTCCGCCTGCGATCCGCTCTGCCGCGCCGCCTGCCGGCCGCGTGCGCGTACTCGAATATGGCGCGCGGGAATTCTCGCTGGAGACGGATGCAGCGGCCCCGGCATTCCTGGTGACATCGGAAACGGCGTATCCGGGATGGCACGCGTGGCTGGATGGCCAAGAGCGTGCGCCGCTCACAACGGACGTGGCATTCCGCGGTCTGCCGGTCCCCGCCGGCAAGCACCTGGTGAAGATGCGCTTCGATCCGGAAATCCTGTGGCGCTCCGCCTGGGTGACCCTGGCGGCGGCGATCGCGCTGGCTCTCGCCGTTTGGTTCGGCGATAATAGGCAAGCACGGCAGTCATGGACTTCAAAGACCAACTGAAATCCTCCGTCGACATCGTCAAAGCGATTGGGGAATACGTGCGGCTGAAGAAGTCCGGGGTTTCCCGTTACACGGGGCTCTGCCCGTTCCACAACGAGAAGACCCCCTCGTTCAACGTGCATGCCGCGCATCAATTCTACAAATGCTTCGGATGCGGCGCATCCGGCGACGTGCTGAAGTTCGTAATGGAATTCGAGCACGTCAGTTTTCCGGAAGCGCTCAAGCTGCTGGCGGAACGTAACGGCATTCCGATGCCCAAGCGCGCGGAGTATGCCGACCCGGACACGCACCTGCGCGCCGCCATATTTCAGATCCAGGAACTGGCGCAGGAGGCGTTTCGCGAGCAGCTTGCGGGGCTGGCCGGCGCGGAAGCGCGCCGCTATCTGGAGAAGCGCGGCGTATCGCCGGAGGTGAGCGCGCAATTCGGCCTGGGGTACGCCGAACGCTCCGGCCGCTGGCTGCTGCGCATCTTGGACAAACAGGGCTTCACGGCCGAGCAGATGGAAAACTCGGGCCTGCTGGGCCGGCGCGACGACGGCAGCTTCTACGAACGCTTCCGCAACCGGCTGATGTTTCCCATCCACAGCGAATCCGGGAAGGCGATCGGATTCGGCGGACGCGCGCTCGATCCGGCCGACGAGGCCAAATATATAAACTCCGCCGATTCGCCGATATATAAGAAGAGCGCTGTGCTCTACAACCTGCACCGGGCTAAGGAAGGCATCCGGAAAGCGGAGCGGTCCATATTGGTGGAAGGGTACATGGACGCCATCGGCGTATCCGCGGCGGGCGTGCGCGAAGTGGTGGCCAGTTGCGGAACGTCGCTGACCGCGCAGCAGGTGCAAGCGCTGCGCAAGCATGCGGACAAGATCGTGGTGAATTTCGATCCGGATGCGGCGGGCGCCAGCGCCGCCGAGCGGTCCATCAATCTGCTGTTGGACGAGAGCATGCACGTGCGGATCGTGGAGTTGGAAGACGGCCTGGATCCGGATGAATATTGCAAGGAACGCGGCGCGGATGCCTATCGCGGCAAGGTAGATAAGGCGCAGACCTATTTTTATTGGCTGGCCGATCGGGCGCGCGCCAAGTTCGACCTGCGTACGGCGGAGGGGCGCATGGCGGGCTTCCAGTTTCTGCTGCCGGCCATTCAGCGGTTGCCCGACAAGATCGAGCGGGTTGCGGTGGCCAACGATGTGGCGGGATACCTGGGTGTGGATGCGGGACTGGTG
>Ga0302324_100000646_pt1 | contig 89301 bp, 83 predicted proteins | sample Palsa_T0_1_FD_201949 | JGI IMG/M metagenome (GOLD analysis project Ga0302324, IMG submission 201949) | Peat permafrost microbial communities from Stordalen Mire near Abisko, Sweden - Palsa_T0_1 | ecosystem: Environmental > Terrestrial > Soil > Palsa > Peat permafrost | place: Sweden: Abisko...
AGTGGTTGACAACAAAACGCCTGCTGGCGCTTGGCGGCGCGACGCGCCGGGACCAGTGCCGAGCCTACCGCCGATTTGCTGAAGAACCCGTACGCCAAGGCGTGCTGGAAAATCCCTGGGAGCGACTTGCTGCCGGCGTGTTACTCGGGGGAGCGGAGTTCGTCCGTCATTGGCGAGCCCGCGTCCAAGGACACGAGCGCGAACAACCACAATTGCGCAGGTTGCGCCGCGCGACAAGCTTTGCCGAGCTGCTGCGTGTGGTCGAAAGATTGAAAGGCGAGCGGTGGGAGGCGTTTCGCGATCGGCATGGGGATTGGGGGCGTGACCTTGCCTTCTACCTCGGCCGCCGCACCGCCGGGCTCACGTTGCGCGCGCTGGCCGCGCAAGCTGGCGGAATGGATTACAGCAGCGTGGCCAAAGCCGTCGAGCGCTTCGGTCGCCGCATGAAAACCTCTCGCCAACTCCAGACGTTAGTCGCCCAAGCCAAGCATCAAATGTCTAATGTCCAGACGTGACCCCAATCCTCTACTACATCTTCGTGTCCAACTCCGGTAACAACACCATCGAGGAGTTTGATTCCTCAGGCGTGGGCGTGGTCTTTGCCAACTCAGGGCTGAACGATCCTCAGGGACTGGCGTTTGACAGCCAAGGGAATCTGTACGTGGCGAACTACGGCAACAATACGATCGAGGAATTCAATACCAATGGAGTCGGAACGGTCTTCGCCAGCACAGGATTGAACGAGCCGGGCGGTCTGGCCTTCAACAGCAGCGGCAATCTCTACGTAGCGAACTCCGGCAATAATACAATTGAGGAATTCAATACCAACGGAATTGCAAGTGTCTTTGCCAGTTTCGGGTTGAGCTACCCTTCAGGTCTCGCCTTTGACAGCAGCGGCAATCTTTACGTGGCGAGCGGCTACACGATAGAGGAATTCAATACGAACGGAGTCGGAACGGCCTTTGCCGGTCCGATCCACGACGTCAGCGGCTACCTCGGCGGGGCTACGGGTCTTGCTTTTGACAGCAGTGGCAACCTGTACGTGGCTGTCACAGGCACTATCAATGAGCACACCCTACAGCCTTATCCGGCCTCGATTGACGTATTCAATACCAACGGAGTTGGAACTATCTTTGCCTCCGACTTTAGCAACCTCACCCCGCATGGCGTAGCCTTCGATAGCGGCGGCAATCTCTACGTGGCGAACTCCGACAACATTGAGGAATACAATACCGACGGAATTGGAAGCGTCTTCGCCACCACCGGCTTGGACGATCCGGCATTTATCGCCACACAGATTCCCGAGCCATCCACGTGGGTGCTGCTGGCCATCGGCCTCATTGCCCTCCTCATCCGCCCGCTTCTCAAACGGAAGCGGGTGTAGCTGGTTCCTATGCAAAGGCCAGTTGAATCGCAGACCACCCCCGGCCAAACCAACGAGCTTCAAGTAACCCCCGGCGGCACCTACAGCACCAACAACTTCACCCGCATTTTCACCGTCACCAACACCGTCGGCAGTGTGACGAACTACCTCGACATCGGCGGCGCAACCAATAGTTCGCGCTACTACCGCGTCCGCCTCGTGCCGTAGGGGCAGGCCCCCGCGCCTGCCCTCCGTCTTGGCAGAGGGCGCACCAACGACCGGCGGTCATAGACCGCCGCTACAACCGCGCCTGCCCTTCGTTCCGGCGAAGGGAGCACACGGGCCTTCGCCGCACAAAATTGTACGTCACGGCAATTTAGTGCTTTACTCAAGGATGCGGTTCCTGTAATAGCACGGTTGGGGAATCTTTCTGAAGGCGGCCCGCAATGTCTGCGTGGCCGCGATGGACGTTTTTGTCCCCTGTTTGCGTAAGACAGGAAAGTTGTTGATGAAGACACGTCGCATTGTCATCACGGGGATCGGTGTATTGACCCCGGTCGGGATTGGTATCGAGACTTTTTGGTCGAATATAATCGCTGGAAAGTCAGGGGTGGATCGTGCCCCTGTGCTGGTGAAGTCCGATTGCCCCTGGAAGATCGCGGGTGAAGTGCGCGACTTTCGGCCGGAAGATTGGATCAGCCGCAAGGATGTGCGGCGCATGGATCGGTTTGCCCACCTCGGTCTCGCTTCCGCGTACATGGCCCTGAAGGACTCCGGCCTGGTGCTGGAGAAGGAGAATCGCCAGCGCATCGGCGTGGCCATGGGCACCGCCTACGCCGGCTGGGAATTCGCGGCCCGCGAATACGATGTGTACCTGAAGAACGGGGTGGAGGCGATGAGTTCCTACATGGGGATTGCGGTCTTTACGGGAGCGTGCGGCGGCCAAATCTCACTGCATCTGGGATTACAGGGACAGAGCGCCACCACGGCGACCGGCTGCGATTGTTCCAGCGCGACCGTTGCCCAGGCCGCGGACTTGATCATCAAAGGCGACGCCGATGTGATGTTTGCCGGCGGTGCGGATGCTCCGATCCACCCGATCATCGTGGCCGCGCTGGGCGCGAGTCGGGCGCTGACGGATCGGAACGACGAACCCGCGCGGGCATCCCGTCCGTTTGATCGGAAACGAGACGGCTTTGTCATGTCCGAAGGGGCCGGCATGGTGGTTGTGGAGGAATTGGAACATGCCTTGCAGCGTCGGGCGCATATCTATGCGGAATTGATCGGCTGGGCGTCCACGTGCGATGCGTATCACATGTGCCAGCCAGATCCCGAGGGGACCCAGGCGGTGCGGTGCCTGAAAACGGCCCTGGCGCGCGCCGGCGTGCGGCCGGAACAGGTCGACTACCTGAACGCGCATGGCACGTCAACTCCGTTGGGAGATCGCGCGGAAACGACCGTGATGAAGAAAGTTTTCGGAGACCACGCGTACGATGTGCCCATCAGTTCGATCAAAGCGGCGCTGGGACATATGCAGGGCGCGTGCGGTGCGGTCGAGTTGGGGGCCTGCTGCCTCGCCATTCGCGACAACATCATCCCGCCGACGATCAACTATGAATTCCCCGATCCTGACTGCGATCTGGACTGGGTCCCGAATGTCGCGCGTCACCGGCGCGTCGACATTGCGGCGAGCAACTCACTCGGTTTTGGCGGGCGCAATACGTCGCTGATAATCACGCGGTATGGGAACGAGCGCGCGGGCGTCCCGAACCATGGGAGCGAAGCCCGCGACATATGAAGACGGCGCTGCTGCTGACAAATTCCGCGGAGACTCAACGACTGCTCACGGACATTCTCGGTGAGAAGACGAACATTGTCCTGCTTCCCTGTCCGCCGGACCCGTCCCGCGAGCGGTTCGATGCCTTATTCGCACCCTGGCTGCGACTGGCGGACGCCGTGATCCTCGATGCCGTTTCACTGGGAGAAACGACGCGGTGGCCGATTGAATCGCTGGCGTCGTCAAGCCTGCAGGAGCATCAAGCCGTGATCATCCGGGCCTCGGCCGACCAGCAGACGATCTATTCCATTCCCGAAGACTGGCTGATCGTCTCCGATGCTGACGTTGGCGATCGCTTGAAACAGGCGTTGGGCACGTTCTTCGAATTGCGCGATGCCCGGTCCAAGCTGAAGCGGGCGGACGCGATGATCGCCCGGCAACGGCACGCCGCCCCGATAACGGCGGCCATGCCCCGAACGGTCTCCGCACCGATGCCACTGCCGATCCAGGCGCCGCCCATCGTTTCGTCCTTCGATGCTTACCGGTATCGCGACGCGCTGAAAGATCTTTCACGGATCCTGAGCCAGCAGATGGATGAAGACGGATTGGTGTCGGAATTCCTCCGCCTCGTGCAGGAATTACTCGGCGCCGGCAAAGCGGCGATTTTTACGCGACGGGCGACCGGCGGGCAGTTTGCCGTTGCACGCAGCGCTGGCCTGCCACAGCATGTCGCGGAACATTTTCGACTCGGCGATGATGCCGGTATCGGCGGATACCTCGCGCGCGAAGCGAAAATCCTGCTGCGCGCCCAGGCCATGGATTCCCTGGCGTTTGATTACGATCCCGAGGTGGCGCGCGACTTTGACGCGCTCGGCACCGATGTCGCTGTGCCGATTGCCAATGAGGATGAATTGTGGGGTGTGTTGACGTTCAGCGGCAAGATTACGGGCGAGCCGCTGACCGGGCAGGAGTTGGAGCTGGTGTATTACCTGATGGCGCAGCTCGCGCAGGGAATTCGCAATCTACATCTCCGGGACCGGATCACCAGCCAGCAACGGTTTTTCCAGGAAGTGATCGCGCACGTTCAGACCGGCGTGGTCGTCGTCGGACAAAACCACCACATCCTCACTGTGAATCATCGCGCCTACGAATTGCTCGAGCTGGATGACAAGTCGGTGGTCGGCCAGGACATGCGCAGCCTGCCGAGCCGCGTGGCGGACGTCGTATTCGAGACGCTGCAGACCGGCCAGGAGATTCACCAGCGAGAAGTGACCCTCCCGCGAGGGCATCGCCCGCTCAGCATCAGCGCCACGCGCTTTGCCATGACGCCGGGCAGTGGCGCGCCGGGGGAAGGAGAGTTGGTCGCGGTGGCACTGATCGAGGACCTTACCCAGCAGCGGCTGGAGCGGGCGCGGGTGCGGGAGTTGGCGGACAAGGAGTTTTTCACGCGGTTGGCGGCGCGATTGTCCCACGAATTGAAGAATTCGCTCGTATCGATCAAGATCTTCGCGCAACTGCTGCCCGAACGGCACAGTGAGAAGGAGTTTCGCGAGCAGTTCAGCACAACGGTCGCGAACGAAGTGAACCGGGTGGACGTCCTCGTCAATAACCTGACGTTTTTCGCGCATCCGTTGCTGCTGGTGTACGAGGGGGTTGTGTTGGGCGACTTGATCGACGCTTGCGTCAAGAACGTCACACAGGAATTCGGCCGCAAGCAGGTGGCGCATGTGATCAACGTGGGGGAAAAGGCGCCCGAGCCGCCGCAGGCGCCGGTGGTGACCGTGAAGAAGAATCTGGCGCACAAGTTTTCGCGGCTGGATGGCGACCGGATCCGGTTGATACAGGCGTTCGAGCATGTGTTGCGGAATGCGGTGCAGTCGATGCCGCAAGGCGGCCGTCTGATGATCAGCACGACCGATGCGCAACCCACGGATTTTCCCGATGGCAAGTTGCCGACGGGCGGCGCGGTGCGCATCGACTGGCAGGACACGGGCGAGGGGATCCCGTTAGAGGAGTTGACGCGTGTGACGGAGCCGTTCGTGACCACGCGGAATATCGGGGTGGGGCTGGGGCTGACGATTGTGAAGAAGATTGTCGAACGGCACGGGGGACGGCTGGAGATAGACAGCCTGCTGGGACGGGGAACGACGGTCGTGCTGGTGTTGCCGCTCAAAGCGCAGCGGCACCCGGACGATGACCTGTTGGCCGAAAGTTTGAAGACGGAAGCATCCCCCGCGCTCCGCGACTCGGAGCCGGGCAATGCCGTCCTCAATCGTCTCGCCGAACGCTGGGAGGCGGACGCCAAGCGGCGCAAAGAACAGTCGTAACGTTAGTGTGGGGGGCGCGGTCGCTCGTGGGCCGCGAGTCGGAAGACATGAATGGTTTACCAAGGAGGCAACGGAGCGATGTCGAAAGCAAGAATTCTGATTATTGATGATGAGGAAAGCCCGCGGGAGTCATTGCGTTATATCTTGAAGGATCGCTATGACCTGACACTGGCGCAGGGCGGCATGGCTGGCCTGGAGGCGTTCACCAAAACCGGGCCATTCGACGTGGTATTGCTCGATATGAAGATGCCGGATATGGACGGGCTGGAAGTGCTTTCCAAGATTTTACAGAACACCCCGACCACGCCCGTGGTAATGGTCACGGCCATCAACGAGACCAAACCAGCGGTGCAGGCGATGAAAATCGGCGCAAAGGACTACCTGAACAAACCGTTCGATGTAGACGAGATCCGGCTGGTGGTCGACCGCATTCTCAAGGAGAAAACGCTCGAAGGTGAAGTCGGGCGCTTGCGCACGGAACTACAGGTGGTCAACAAGTTCGAGAACATCGTCGGTTCTGGCGCGGTGATGCAGAAAGTGTACGCGTTGATCCAGCGCGTCATGGACACGGACACCACGATATTGGTGCTCGGCGAAACAGGCACAGGCAAGGAACTCGTTGCTCGTGCTCTGCATTACAGCAGCGTACGCCGCGAAGGGCCGTTTATCCCCGTGCACTGCGCGGCCATCCCCAGTGAGTTGCTGGAGAGCGAGCTGTTCGGGCACGAGAAGGGCGCGTTTACGGGCGCGATGCAGCGGCGCATCGGGATGTTCGAGGCGGCGGGGAGCGGGACACTGTTCCTCGATGAAATTGGCGAAATGGCCATCGGTACGCAAAGTAAGCTGTTGCGGGCGATTCAGGAACGCGAAATCCGGCGCGTGGGCGGGCAGGAAACAATCAGCATCAACGTGCGGCTGGTGTGCGCGACCAATCGCGACCTGGAACAGCAAGTGAAGAACGGCGTGTTTCGCGAAGACCTGTTTTATCGGATCAACGTCGTCCCGATCACGATTCCTGCCTTGCGCGAACGCAAGGAAGACATTCCGCAGTTGGTCCTGCACTTTGCCCAGCGCTTCGCCAAGGAGTTGAATCGCGAAATACCCCAATTCACGCCGGAGGCGATGGATTTATTGCTGTCGTACCCGTGGCCGGGTAACGTGCGCGAACTGGAGCACGCCATCGAGCGGTTGCTCGTCACCTGCGATTCCAACAGGATTATTATTGAAGACCTGCCCTTTGTGATCTCGCAAGCTGAAGTGTCGACTGCGCAAATCGCGTCGCGGTTGGCAGCCACCACGCCAGACGTCAATTTGGGTGAGAAGCTGGAATTTCACCAGGACGGACTGGATCTGCCGAAGATCACCGAGGACCTGGAGCGGCGGGCCATCGAGGAAGCGTTACGGCGCACGGATGGCGTCATCACCGAAGCGGCGCGCTCACTGCACATCACGCGCCGGATGCTCCGGTACAAAATGGACAAGCTTCACATCCTGTCGGGTCGCGACCAACAGCCGGACCTGGAGCCGGAAGTGTCTGACGAAAGCCCGGCGGCGACGATATGAGGCACCCAAAGTTGTTCAGCACAGGCTGAACAACTGGCCAATTTTGCGCTTCCGAGACAGGAGGGTGGAGTTCGGGGTTTCTCCGAGCCAGTTCACGGTCCCTGAGCCAGCGGGCTTTCAGGCCAGTTCCCGGCCTTCCTTGCGCCGTGGCATACGCATTGCTGGATTATGCGGAACGGGCACGTAGTCCGGCCCGGGCAGGGATCGCCAGGAGGAACGCATGCTAAAAAAACTCAGGCACGTCATCGGTTGCGCAGCAGCGCTCGCGATAATCACCGCCTTTGGCCTTCCACAAGTATTTGCGCTGGGCTTTCGGAATCCCGATCAGGATGCGCGCGCCACCGGGCAGGGCGAAGCGTTCGTGGCGCAGGCGGATGATGCCTCGGCGATTTATTACAATCCCGGCGGCCTGACACAGATTCAAGGAACCGAGATCACGTCTGGTGGAATGGTGGATTTCCCGGAAGCCCATTTGAAGGGGACTGGTCCGGGCGGTCAGATGAACGACATGGCGTTCCTCCCGCACTTGTACATTTCTACTGACTTTGGTCTGACCAACTCGCCCTGGCGCGTTGGTCTCGGGTTCAACGTTCCGTTTGGGCAGGCAGCGGACTACTCAAGGAACGGTCCGTTTCGGTATATCGTCACCAGCGCCAGCCTGGCGGTGTTCAATATCGAGCCGACGGTCGCGTTCAAGGTCAACGACCATCTGTCTCTGGGTGCGGGTCTGAACATATACGAGGCCACGACCGACCTCCGGCAGCATGTTGCCATCCCCATCCCCGGCGCGCCGGATGGCCAATTCCATTTTTATGGCGATGGGCTGTCCTTTGGAGCCACGGCGGGATTGATGTACAAAATCACGCCACAGCATACGGTCGGCGTCGTGTATCGCAGCCCGTTTACAGTAGGATTTGACGGCAACGCCAGCTTGAATACCGAACTGGGCACGCAGGCCAAGTCCGCGCATTCGTCGATCAACTTTCCACAGTCCGTTGCCGGCGGCTACGCCTTTCGACCCATCAAGAAGCTGAAGCTGGAGGTGGACATTGAATGGACAAACTGGGAGCCGCTCCACAGCGTCGTCTTGCACGCACCCGGCACTTCTTTCGATGGCACGACGATCCCTTTCAACTGGCAGGACAGCTTTTTTTATGAATTTGGTGCGGAGTATGAAATCAATGATCAGTGGACCGTGCGCGCGGGTTATATTTACTCTGATAACACCGTGCCCAACAGCACGTTCTCGCCGTCGGTGCCAGATTCGAACCGCCAGGTGTTCAGCGTGGGCCTCGGCTATGCCCTGACGAAGCGATACAATGTGGATGTAGTGTATCAGCACAGCTACTCTCAAAACCGCACTGTGGACAATGGCACTGCTGCCGATGGCGTTTGGGAAAGCCACGGCGACGCGGTGATCTTTACGAGCAGCATGAAATTCTAGGCAACCGACGGGAGAAACATCATGGGAGTCCTTGACGCATTACCGACCGAACCGCCGCCAGCCAAGACTGTCGAGAAACCGACGCTGCTCATCGTGGACGACGAGCCAGGGCCGCGCGAATCGTTGCGGATTGTTTTCAAAGACCGCTACAACTGCGTCATGGCGACGTGTGGCCGTGAAGGTATCGAATACGCGCGCACACACACGGTGGACGCGGCCATCCTTGATATCAAGATGCCGGATCTCACGGGCGTGGATGTGCTCCGCGAGTTGAAGGAAATCGATCCCGACATTGAATGTGTGATGCTCACCGGCTACGAAACCATCGAGACCGCGCGCGCCGCCGTCCGCTACGGCGCGGCCGACTACCTCAACAAGCCGTTCGACGTGTTTTCCGTGCGGGAAGTGCTCGACAAGTGCATGAAGCGCCGGCAGGGAAAGCTCGCCGCGGAGGACAATCTTCGGACCCTCGAGCAGACGAACGAGCAGCTCGCCGGCGAATTGGCGCAACTCAATCGCGCCGTCGAGGCCGGAGTGCTCTCGGCCGGCGTGGTGCACGAGATGAACAACCCGCTCGCGATCATCGCCGGGTACGCTGATCTGCTCGGTCGTGACCTGGCGGCGCTCAACGTGTCTGACAAGGAAACGGCGCAGCACGTGAAGCAGAGACTTACCTCGATTCAACGTGAGATCGGGCGTTGCAAAGACATTGCCCGCCGCTTTTTGAATTTTTCGCGAAACGATCCGAAAGCCGTGGAGGTTGTGGGGGCCCGCAAACTGTTGGAAGATGCCGCCTCCCTGATCAAGGCCCATCCCGCCAACCACGGTGCGGAAATCAAGTTCACCGCCGATGATCCGGAGCCGGCACTGAAAGTCAATCCCGCGGAAATCTTGCAGATGCTGATCAATCTCGGTGTGAACGCGTTGCATGCCATGGAGGGAGGCGGCGTGTTGGAGCTTTCCGCCACGCGCGCGACATCGCTGCCCGCCGAGTTCACCTTCCGCTCGGAGGGCTTTGATGCCCAGAAACCGCTGGCCAAGCTAGCGGTCGCGGACAACGGCGCCGGTATCGCCCCGGAGAACATCAGCAAGATTTTTCAGCCCTACTTCACCAGCAAAAAAGAGGGCACGGGACTCGGTCTGGCGATCGTGTGCGAACTCGTCTCCCAATACGGTGGCGCCATCGACGTGCACAGCACGATCGGGCATGGCACCACGTTCAGCCTCTACTTGCCGCTCGCTGTCTGAATCTGTTAGCATCCCGCCGCAATGGGCGGGGAACCCACAGTCGCGTCGTATGTTCTTGGTATCGAGGGTGGCGGCACACGTACGGTCGCGTTGCTGGCGGATTCACGTGGCCAAATCCTTGAACGTGTCGAATCCGGTCCGCTGAACCTCGCCTTGCTGTCAGACGCGATGGTTCTCCAACGGCTCCGCGACATCAAACGCCGCCTCAAACGCCGTCCTTCATCCCTGGCGCTCTGCCTCGCTGGTTGCCGCACCCTCGCTGACGGATCGCGCGCGCGCGCAATTATCGACAGGGTCTGGCCGCGCGCAGTCGCTTACGTGGGCAGCGATCTGGACTCCGCGTTTGCCGCCGCATTCGGGCCAAAGGATTTTGGCATCATCGTGATCAGCGGTACGGGGTCGTGTGTGTACGGTCGAAACGGGACCGCCGTGGCGCGGGCCGGTGGCTGGGGCCACGTACTGGGTGACCACGGCAGCGCCTACTGGATTGCGCTAACCGGGCTGAGAAATGCGATCCGTGAGTATGACCGCCATGGTCGCATCAACAATCGTCTCACGCGCGTACTGCGCCGCCTCTGCCTGAATTCGCCCGATCAGCTTGTCGATTGGATACAAAACGCGGGCAAGGATGCGGTGGCCGCGCTCGCCGCTGATGTGCTCGATGCGGATGCTGGCCTGATGCTCCAGGCCGCCTCGTTTCTGGCGCAGGATTGCCACGCAGTCGCGCTCAAGTTGGGATTGGACAAGCCGCGCGTCGTGTTGAGCGGCGGCATGTTGCAACATCACCGCAAGCTGGCCATCCTCGTCGGCAATCGCATCCGCACCATGTTGCCGGGGGCGAAGGTCACGAGCGCGTCAACCGAATCCGCCGCCGGCGCTCTCAAGCTCGCCGGTGTTGTATCGGCGGTTTCGATGCCGTCCGTCATCTCTCGTGCTTTCGACTTGCCTGTCACGGAGCAGCGCAACCCGCGTACGATGGATTTGGGCAAACGTTCCGTATCGCAACTGGTCGACACGATGTTGCGCGAGGAAGCGCGGGTCATTCCCGCGTTACGCAAAAATAAACCAGCGATCGAACGCGCCATCAACAGCATTGTCCATGCGTTCAAACGCGGGGGCCGCTTGTTCTACGTGGGCGCGGGTACAAGTGGTCGATTGGGCGTGCTCGATGCCAGTGAGTGCCCGCCGACGTTCTCGACCGACCCTGAGATGGTGCAGGCGATCATTGCCGGCGGTGCCGTGGCGCTGCACACGGCGGTCGAAGGCGCGGAAGATGATACAGCGGCCGGGGCGGAGGCGGTGCGAGCGCGTGGTGTTGGCCCGCGCGACGTGGTGGTCGGTATTGCCGCCAGCGGCTCGACGCCGTTCGTTCTCGGCGCACTCGACGAAGCAAAGCACCGCGGCGCCAAAACCTTCTTGCTGTGCTTTTCCGCTCCTCGCTCTACATTGCACACCCCACTTTTGTTTCACACGGGACCCGAAGTGATCGCCGGATCGACGAGGCTCAAAGCCGGTACAGCCACAAAGCTCGTGTTGAACATGCTGACCACAATTTCCATGATTCGTTTGGGCAAAGTCGTTGGCAACTTGATGGTCGATGTGAAACCAACGAACGAAAAATTGCGTGTGCGCGCCTGCCGCATCGTCGCAACGCTCAAAGATTGCGATGAAGACGAGGGCCGCCGACGTCTGGTCAGAAACGGCTGGAAAGTAAAGCAGGCGTTGCGATGAGACGAGCGCTGATGGCGTTGCTGTTGCTGGCGGGCTGCGCGAAGCAGCCGGACAACCGAACTGAAGTCACGTACCAGACCATCGAGACGCTGCCGGAACAACAGGCTCTTCACCAAAGGATCATCGCCGAGTTTGAGAAATCGCATCCGCTGGTTCACGTGCGGATCATCTATGACACGTCGAAGTTCCAGAAACTGAATGTCCAACTGGCCGGCCGCGCGGCCCCGGATGTGTTCTATTACGTCGTTGACCGTCTTCCCGCGCTCGCGCAGCGCGGTCAGGTCAGCGATCTCACGGAGCGCATGGCGCCCTTGGCCGATCAATTTCATCCGGAAGTCATTGAATCCTGCCGCGTCAACGGCAAACTCTGCATGATCCCGTTCCATTTCAGCACGGACATCCTGTTTTATAATCGCGACTGGTTCGAGAAGGCGGGAGAACCGGTTCCCGATGAGTCGTGGGACTGGCCGAAGTTTGCCGATGTGGCCGCGCGCCTTGCGGCGCAACGGCAGGCGCGGATCCCAACCGTCCTGCCACGCCCGCTGCTGTTGGTGCAATCATTCGGCGGCGTATTGTTTGCGGACGGGAAGTGCACGGTGAATTCGCCGGAATCGATTGCGGCGCTCCAGTTTTATCGGGATTTGGTCGCGCGCGGAGTCGCGCCGACGACGGCCGCGATGGGTGAGGTAGAGGCGTTCGATGGCGTGAATCTGTTTCGCGAGGGCAGGATTCCGCTCCTTGTGGGGCGCACGTACATGCTGGCGGAATTCGACCACATTTCGGAATTTCGCTGGGACGTGGCGCCGGTGCCGAAGGGCAAGTTGCGATGGTCGCGGCTGTCGGTCGGCGGCAACTGCGTGTGGAGCGGCACGACGCATCCGCAGGAGGCGTGGGAGTTTGCCCGTTTCTATTCCACGGAAGGCGCGATGCTCGCCGCGAAGAGCCGCGATGCCATCCCGGCCCTGAAGGCGGCTGCGGCGGCAGCGAATTTTCCAACCGCGATGATGGAGGCGCTGAAGTATTCCCATCTCGATAATCCCTGGGGCTACGCGTTTTGGGACGAATTCAACCAAAAGGCGTTCTTCGAGACAGCGGATGCCGTGGCGTTGGGGCGGCTCACGCCAGCGGATGCCGCGCACGCTATCGAAACCCTTGGAGACGACTTGTTGCGAGGGCGCTGAAAAGCGCTTGACCGACATACGGGTCTGATGCATTCTCTGCACCCGCTTGCTGCGAGGGATGGCGAGAATCATCGGAGAAAAAACCTATGAAGAGAATTATTTTTGGAATTGGCCTGTTGGCGCTGCTGCTCGTGATTTCGAGTGCTGCGCGGGCGCAGACGGTTGCTGTCTCAACCAACCCGCCTTCAGCCAATCCGCCGGTGTGGCATGGCGACATGGCCTTGGGTTTGTCGCTGGCGCGAGGCAACGCCAATACGTTCCTGTTGAACGGCAGCGCCACGGCTGATAACAGCTGGGAACAAAACGAGTTGAAACTCGGCACGGACGGCCAGTATGGCTTGAATAATTGGGGCCAGACGAACCAAACCCAGTCGACGGAAGCGGTGCATGGGTTTGTGGAGTACAAGCGACTGTTTACGGACCGATTCTACGGGAGTGCGCGCGTTGACGGGTACCACGATGACATTGCCAGCATTCAGTACCGATTGGTTGTCGGTCCCGCCATCGGGTACTACTTTATCAAGAGCGACGCATCGAAGTTGAATGGTGAGGTCGGCCCCTCGTTTATCGACGAGCGGTTGGGGCATGAGGATAAGAGCTACGTGACGATACGCTTCTCAGAACGCGGCGAGCACACATTCAACAAAGCCAAAACAGCGAAAGTTTGGGAGGAAGTCGATTACATGCCGCAGGTTGATGACTTCAGCAACTATTTGTTGAACAGTGAGGTGGGCGTGGAGGCGGCATTGAATGCCCGCTTCAGTTTGCGCGTCTGCGCGGATGACAAGTTCGACAGCAAGCCGGCGGCCGGCCGCAAGGAAAACGACATTCTTTTGGTCAGTTCGCTCGTGTACAAGTACTAAGCGAGATTTGTCGGGCTGATTTTTTCCTCGCAACGCTCGTTGCGCATTTCGTATCTTGCACGGGCCATGCGAATTCTCTCAGGGATCAAGCCAAGCGGCAAGTTGCACATTGGCAACTACTTCGGGATGATGCGCCCCGCGCTGGAGTTGGCGCAACAGGGCGAAGCATTCTATTTCATCGCGGACTACCATGCGCTGACGACTGTCAGTGACCCGAAAGAGTTGCGCGAGAACTCACTGGATATCGCCCTGGATTTTTTGGCGTGTGGTCTCGATCCTTCCAAGACGGTATTTTACCGGCAGAGTGACGTGCCCCAAGTGACGGAGTTGACGTCGATTCTGTTCAACCTCACGCCTGTGCCGATGTTGGAGAATGCGCACGCGTACAAAGACGCTCTTGCGCAGGGGCACAAGCCCAACGCGGGTCTGTTCAACTATCCGGTGTTGATGGCCGCGGACATCCTGCTCGTGCGCGGCGAACGCGTGCCGGTCGGCAGGGACCAGAAGCAGCATATCGAAATCGCGCGCGACATTGCGGGGACGTTCAATCGCCAATTTGGCGAAGTGTTTGTCCTGCCCGAGCCGGCGATCCAGCCGGATGTGGCGACGTTACCGGGCATTGACGGCCGCAAGATGTCCAAGAGCTACAACAACACGGTCGAGATTTTCGGGGACGAGAAAGCGGCGCGGAAGAAAGTGATGAGCATCGTCACTGATTCGCAGCCCGTGGAAGCGCCAAAGGTGGATTTGGACAAGAACATTCCCTTGCAACTTTACAGGTTGATAGCAACACCCGAAAAGGCCAGTGAATTACAGGCGAAGCTGACGGCGGGTGGTTACGGCTACGGCGAAGTAAAGAAGGAATTGTTCGCATCGTTGATGGACTACTTTGCACCATTCCGCTTGAAGCGTGAAGAATTGGTGAAGAATCTCGATTACGTCCACGACGTGTTGCGGAAAGGCGCTGAACGCGCGAATGCCGTGGCGAATGAGACGATGGGCAAAGTGCGCAAAGCGGTGGGATTAAGGTAGTATCAGTCCGTAGGAGCGAATTGAATTCGCGACCGGTCGCGATTGGAAATCGCTCCTACGACGCAGGGTCATGGAATCCGATTACAAAGTAAAATTAGAGGTCTTCGAGGGGCCGCTCGATTTGTTGCTCTATCTCATCAAGAAGGAGGAGGTGGACATCTACGATATCCCGATCGAGCGCATCACGAACCAGTACATGGAGTACCTGTCCTTGATGCAATTGCTCAATCTGGAGGTCGCCGGCGAATTCCTCGTGATGGCCGCCACGCTCATGTACATCAAGAGCCGGATGCTGTTGCCCGTGGACCAACAGGTGACTGACGCCGAGACGGAAGAGGGCGAAGACCCACGGTGGGAATTGATACGACAGCTTGTCGAGTATAAGAAGTTCAAGGACGCGGCGCTGCAACTCGGCCAGCGCGAAGAGCAGCAGGCCAACATCTTCTCACGGCAGGGTCCGGACACGGGCATTGAAGCGGACAAGGACGTGCCGCTCGCGGAAGTCAGTATTTTCGATCTTATCAACGCGTTCAACGACGTGCTGAAGAAAGCCAGCGCGCGCGAAGACTTTCGCGAGATCATGGAGGAGCGATTTACGGTCAGCGACAAAATCGAGGAAATCCTCTATACTTTGCGCGACCGATCCGAGATGGTTTTCGGCGAATTGTTCGCCTCCGTCGGTTCACGGGCGGAAGTCGTGGTGACATTTTTGGCATTGCTGGAGTTGATACGGTTGAAGCGGTTGAAGGTTCGACAAGCGGAGGCGTTTGGGGAGATACATGTGATAAAAGTTGGTTGAACGGGCGTCTCGCCTGTTCTTGGTGAGGGAACTTCGACAGGCGGGACGCCTGTCCAACAAAGAACATGACACTGGAACTGAAAAAGATCATCGAGGCGTTGCTGTTCTCGGCGGAGCGACCACTTGCGCCGAAGGACATTCGCGCGATTTTCGCCGAGGCGACGGACGAAGAGAATCCGGGCATGACGGAACCGTTCCGCAACGTGCGCGAGGCGCAGATTGTGGCGACGTTGGAAGAATTGAAGATCGAGTACGACACGCAGCAGCCCAGTTTCCAGCTTGTGGAAATTGCTGGTGGCTGGCGATTGGTGACCCGGTCCGAGTACGCGCCCTGGTTGAAGAAACTGCTGGATGAGACGCGCCCGCATCGTCTGTCCCCGCCATCCCTCGAGACGCTTTCCATCATCGCGCTACGCCAGCCGATTGCTCGCGCCGACATCGCGGCGATTCGCGGCGTGGAAGTCGATGGCGTGATCAAGACGCTGTTGGAACGCGATCTCATTACGATTGTCGGCAAGAGCGAAGCACCGGGGCGGCCGATGTTGTACGGGACGACGCAGAAGTTTCTCGAACATTTTGGGTTGCGCGACATCGACGATATGCCGAAGGCCGCCGAGTTGCGGTTGCAGGCTGCGGCGTTGAAGACCGCGGAGGAGAAGACGGAAGAGGCGCAGGCGAAAGCGAAGGACGCGATGGGGTCAGGTACCGACGCAGCGCCGGAAGCAGTCGCCGAGGCGAAAGCGACAACAACGACACCGGATGAAGGACAAGCTCCAACAACTGCGCAGTAAGATCGACGAGATCGATGCGAAGCTGGTCCGCTTGTTGAACGAGCGGACGAAGTTCGTGCTCGAAATCGGCAAGATCAAGCACGCGTCGGGTGGCGAGATTTACGCACCTGACCGCGAAGAGGCCGTGCTGCGCAAAATCGTGGAGCAGGGAAACGGGCCGCTGCCCGGCGAGTCGCTGCGCGCCATTTACCGCGAAGTAATGTCCGCGTCGCTCGCGTTGGAGAAGCCGCTGGTGATCGCCTACCTCGGTCCCGAAGCGTCCTACTCGCACCTCGCGGTGATCAAGAAATTCGGGTCGAGCCTGAAGTACGAGCCGCTGCCCAGCATCACCGACGTGTTCGTGGAAGTCGCGAAAGGCCGCGCGGATTACGGGGTGGTGCCGATTGAGAATTCCACCGAAGGCGCGGTGACGCATACGTATGACATGTTTCTCGACAGCGAGTTGAAGATTTGCGCGCAGATCGTGCTGCCGATCCGCCACAACCTGATGGCGGCGATTCCGCGCGACGAGATCACGAAACTCTACTCGATTCCGCAGGTGCTGGCGCAATGCCGTCAGTGGCTGCAGATCAATATGTCGCACGTCGAGTTGATCGAGACATCGAGCAGTACGCGCGCGGCGCAGATCGCCAAGACCGAGCCGAACGCTGGCGCGCTGGCCAGTTCGCTTGCTGCGGAGATGTACGCGTTGACGGTTCTCGAGGCGAACATCCAGGATTCGAGCGAGAACGTGACGCGCTTCCTCGTCATCGGTCGCAAATACCCCGGGCCGACGGGCAACGACAAGACGTCGGTCATGTTCTCCGTGCAAGACCGCGTCGGCGCGCTGCACGATTCGATCTCGTCCTTCAAGAAATTCAAGATCAACATGACCAAGATCGAGTCGCGCCCCAGCAAGAAGAAGGCGTGGGAGTACTACTTCTTCGTGGACATGCTGGGCCACTGCGAAGACGTCCGCGTGAAAAAAGCCCTGGCCGAATTGGCCAAGCACACGATGTTTGTCCGGATTCTGGGCAGCTATCCGAATGTGAATGGGTAGGGAGCGATTGTGAGCAAACACGGCAAGCTGCTCGAAAAGATTCTTCGAGGAACATCCGACACAAGCATTCCCTTTGACGGTTTGCGCGGTGTGTTGCGTCACTTGGGATTCGACGAACGGATTCGCGGCAGCCATCACATTTTCTCGAAGGACGGGGTCGCCGAAATCCTGAACTTGCAACCTCGTGGAAACGAGGCTAAACCTTATCAGGTCAAGCAAATGCGCAACGTAATTCTCAAGTATAAGCTCGGAGGCGAAGAACATGCCGAAGTATGAGGTCATTATTTACTGGAGTGAGGAAGATCAGGCGTTCATTGCCGAAGTTCCCGAATTGCCCGGTTGCGCCGCCGACGGCGCGACGTATCAAGAGGCTTTGACAAACGTTGAGGTCATCATTGGCGAATGGATCGAGACCGCCCGAGGACTTGGTCGCCCCATCCCGCACCCCAAAGGACGGCTGGTTTTCGCATGAGTCCTGGCCGAGTTGGCGAAGCACACGATGTTCGTCAGGATTTTGGGCAGCTATCCGAATGTGAATGGGTAGACGCCCCGCGCTTGTAGCTGCACGGCGTGAACCCACTGTGCCCTACCCCATGGACGACGGAACGGCGCGCCCGGCGGTCGCGCCGTATCTGACGACCAGACTTTCGAGGGACGACACGGCCGGAGCCCCCTTCGATCTGACTCAGGGCAGGCGCCGAGTGCCGCTGCAGTGAGCGGATGCGCAACTCGATTCCCCTGTTATTATCATCTGAGCGAGGCGTTACGGTTGACATGGATATCGGATTCTGATATTCTCCGGTGCATGGCATTTGGTCGGCAACAGTGGGCAGGGCGATACTCCAACGCGAGTGGAAGGGGATTGAACCACAGAGACGTGACGCTTCATGCCGTTCATGGCGAGTGTTCACGACGAGCCGAGAACATTCAGCACGAGGTGCCGCGCCACTATTCGGCGGATGCGGGGATGGGTCGCCGCATTTCACTGTTTTTGCGAAACGAAGCCAAATTGGTCGACGGGCAGGTACGCGTTGATGTGCCTGATTGGTAAAAGGTTAAGGAGTAAATGGCAAAAAAGTGGTTTCGGAGGGCCGTCCTTCTGCGCGGTTTTTGATCATGGACAAACGACGCGGTCGCGCGGAAGCGCGACCCTCCAATGGCGGATTCGGGGCGATGGGCCACCGTGCCCTACCTTACGGAGAGACAAACGGAGCTTCGCAGACTCGGCTTGTCTAAGGGGTGCAGCTTTGCCACACTGAATACACCGTGAATTTTCAATCACTTGCCAACCAATACCTCTGCGACGTGCCGGTGTATGAGCCGGGGCGGCCCATTGAAGAGGTCGCGCGGGAACTGGGGCTGAATCCGAAGTCGATTATCAAGCTGGCGTCGAATGAGAATCCGTTGGGGCCTTCGCCGAAGGCGGTGGGGGCGATGCGGAGGGCGCTGAAAACATCGCATCTGTATCCAGATGGCGGCGGGTTTTATTTGCGGGAGGGGATTGCGACCCGCCTTCGTCAGGGCTTCGGCGGGCGAGGGCCCTCCGAGATTGGAATTGATAACATCGTTCTGGGGACGGGGTCGAACGAGATCATTGAGTTTTTGTATCATGCGTTTGTTTCACCGGGGGACGAGGTGGTGGCGGGGGACCGGGCGTTTGTGATTTACGGCATCATGGCGAAGATGTTTCGGGCGCGATTTGTCGAGGTGCCGTTCAAGGATCATACGCACGATTTGAAAGCGATGCTGGCAGCGTTCACGCCGAAGACGAAGCTGGTGTTCGTCGCGAATCCGAACAATCCGACGGGGACGCGCGTGACGAATGCGGAACTGGAGCGGTTCATCCGTGCGTTGCCGGCGCATGTGATTGCGGTGCTCGATGAGGCCTACATCGAATTTCTCGATGATCCGCCACCGTCCATTGAATGGGCGCTCAAACGCAACGTGGTTGTGCTCCGCACGTTCTCGAAGATTGTTGGGTTGGCGGGGTTGCGCATCGGGTATGGCGTCGCACAGAAAGAGTGCATCGCGTTGTTGCAACGGGTGCGTCAGCCGTTTAACACGAATGCCATCGCGCAAATTGGGGCGCTGGCGGCGCTGGGGGATACGGCGCATATTCGGAAGACGAAGACGCTCACCAGGCGCGGGTTGGCGTATCTGTACCGGGAGTTCAAACGGCTCAAGCTGGAGTACGTGCCGAGTTACGCCAACTTTGTGCTTGTCAAGGTGGGCGACGGGGATGAAGTATTTCGTGCTTTGCAGCGGCGCGGCGTGATTGTGCGGCCGATGGGCGGGTACAAGATGCCTGCGTGGGTGCGGGTGACGGTCGGCACGATGGAGGAGAATCGGAGATTTATCGGAGCGTTGAAGGCGGAATTGGGCGGATCTTAAACCACAGAGACACAGGGATTTTATTCGACGAAAACGACGGCAGGCGGGCCGCCTGCCCTACAAACCAGAGAATAAAACGCGGGCGAGACGCCCGCGCCACTAGATTATGATCATCATTTGTAAACCGGGAGCGACGGACGAGCAGATCGCGCACATTGAGGACGCGATTCGCAAGTGGGGGTTGAAGCCGCATACGAGCCGTGGCATCGAGCAGACGGTCATCGGTGTCATCGGGCCGGAAGAGGTCATTCGCGAGAAACCGCTGGCGGCGTTCCCCGGCGTGGCGTCGGTCACGCCTGTGACGAAGCCCTACAAACTCACGAGCTATGATTTCACGCACAAGCGCACGGTGATCGACGTGGGCGGTGTCAAGATTGGCGACCAGAAGAAAGTGGTGTTGATGAGCGGGCCGTGTTCGGTGGAGAGCCGCGAACAGATTCTGGAGATTGCGAAGATCGTGAAGAAGAGCGGCGCGAGCGTGCTGCGCGGCGGGGCGTTCAAGCCGCGGACATCGCCGTACACGTTTCAGGGATTGGGCAAGGAGGGGTTGAAGCTGCTGGCCGAAGCGCGGCAGGCGACGGGGCTGCCCGTGATCACCGAGTTGATGGACACGAAGGACACCGAGATGGTCGAGGAATACGCGGACATCATCCAGATCGGCGCGCGCAACATGCAGAATTTTTCGCTGTTGAAGGAAGTGGGCCGCTGCAAGAAGCCCGTGATGCTCAAACGCGGCATGGCGGCGACGATCAAGGACGTGTTACTCAGCGCCGAGTACATTCTCAGCGAGGGAAACATGAATGTCATGTTGTGCGAGCGGGGCATTCGCACGTTCGAGACCTACACGCGGAACACGCTCGATCTGTCGGCGGTTCCCGCGCTCAAGAAGGAGTCACATTTGCCCGTCATTGTTGATCCCACGCACGGTGCGGGGCATCGCGACCTGATTCCGACGATGGCGCTCGCGGCGGTCGCCGCTGGCGCGGATGGCATCATGCTCGAAGTCCACAATGAACCTGAAGCGGCGCTGTCGGACGGCGAACAAGCCATGCTTCCCGACAAATTCGACGCGCTGGTCAAACAAATGCGCGCTGTGGCCACGGCGATTGGGAAAGAGATGTGAGGCAACCCGCGCCGGCGCTGGCCGTCACGGGAGATTTTTTTGGATGTCCTTGATTCCCTGATCGAACGTGGATTTGATGTCACCCCACGCGTTTGTCGTCGCGGTCTGCAAGTTGTCCAACATGGGTTTCAGGTCGTCGAGTTCCTTCTGGAGTTGGGCGATGGCTTTTTCCAGAGCGGCCCTGGCCTCACCAGTTTCTGTTTTGGCTTTGGCTTTCAACTCGTCCAGTTTCTGGCCCAGCGCGCTGTACTCCGCCCTGGCTTTTTTGTTGGCTTCACTAACCTGCTGAGTTGTGGAATTTGTTCTTGTAGCCGTGGTCATGTTGGTCGACTGCGCTGGTGAAACGAGCGCGGTCGCAAACAACAGCAAAGTCATGGCAAGTACGAGCGATCCTGTTCTTCGTGACGACATCATTACCAGCTTACACGGGCGAGCGTCCAAGGCAAGCGTTGTTGCCAATTGGCTTGCGGTGGCGGGGCGTGGCGGTGTAAGAAGGCGCGGAGATTCCAAGGAGATCTCGGATGGCATCGACGAAACGGGGGCAGTCCGCACTGGCGGGTTATCTTTTTTTGTTGCCGAACCTGCTGGGGTTCCTCGCGTTCACACTAATTCCCGTCCTGGCATCGCTTGGGCTGAGTTTCTTCGAGTGGGACCTGTTCACGCCGCCGAAATTTGTGGGACTTCACAACTTCGCGATGCTTATGAAGGACCGCGAATTCTGGTACTACGCGTTCAACGCATTTTTTCTGATGCTGGCGATTCCCGTGAACATCCTGGGGTCGCTGTTGTTGGCGATGGCGATGAACCAGAAGCTGCGGGGGATCGTGGTGTTCCGCACGATGTATTTCATGCCGAGCATCGTGGCGGGGGTGGGCACCTATCTGTTATGGCGCTGGATCTACAATCCAGACTACGGGCTGATCAACACGATCATTGCGGGTTGGTTTCCGCGCTGGTTCAACGACTGGATTCGCAGCCTTGGCATGGACTGGCCGCCGCCGTGGCTGACGTCGGTCACGTGGGCCAAGCCCGCGCTGATGTTCATGAGCTTTTGGACGGTCGTGGGCGGGTACAACATGATTCTCTACCTCGCGGCGCTGCAAGGCGTGTCGCCGGAGCTGTATGAAGCAGCGGACATCGATGGCGCAAACCAGTGGCAGAAGTTTTGGGCCGTCACCTGGCCGCTGGTCAGCCCGACGACGTTTTTCATTTTCACGATGAGCGTGATCGGCGGATTGCAGGGCGGATTCGAGCAGGCGTTTGCGATGACGCGTGGCGGACCGGCGGGCGCGACCACGACGATCAGCTACTACATCTACAATCACGCGTTTGCGTGGAATCAGATGGGCTACGCGGCGGCGATGGCGTGGGTGTTGTTCGCGGCAGTGTTCGCAGTGACGTTGATGAACTGGCGGATGGGGGGACGAATTGTCCACTACTAAGATACGCGGCGCGTTACGCAGCACAATCACGTATCTGGCGCTCGGATTCGTGGGGTTATTCATGCTCCTGCCGTTCGTTTGGATGCTGGCGACTTCGGTGAAACCGGCGGGCGACGTGTTCACGTCGTTCGACAGTCCGATGAAGGCGTTGGTGCCGCGCGAGGTGCAGTGGCAGAATTACGGGAAGGTGTACGACAGCACGCAAGCGATGGGAGGCGGGTTTGCGCGGTGGTATCTGAATAGTGTGTTTGTGGCGGTGGTCGTCACGCTGGGGCAGGTGACCACCAGTGCGTGCGCGGCGTACGCCTTTGCGCGGTTGAAATTTCCCGGTCGCGACAAATTATTTCTTGGATATCTGGGGACGATGATGATCCCCGGTGCGGTGACGATGATCCCGAACTTCATCCTGATGCGCAAGATCACCGAGTGGTTGACGGTAGCCGCGCCGTTCGTAAACTGGGACGCGCCGCGGGTGGTGTCACTCTTCGGGCGGGCATACGAAGTGGGGCGGCTGGTCGGCCCGGATTCGTATGCGGCGTTGATCGTGCCCGTGATGTTCTCGGCGTACGGGACATTTATGTTGCGGCAATTTTTCATGAGCATCCCGCGCGACCTGGAGGAAGCAGCGACGATCGACGGGTGCGGGTTGTTCCGCATTTTCACGACGATCATCGTGCCGCTGAGCAAGCCCGCCCTCGCGACGCTGACCATCTTCACGTTCATGGGCAACTGGCAGAGTTTCTACTGGCCGTTGGTGATGGTGACGCAGGACTCGATGAAGACGCTGCCGCTGGGGTTGCTGTCGTTCATGGGGTTGTACAGCACACAATGGGCGCTGTTGATGGCGGGGTCGATGATGATGATCCTGCCGATGATTATTGTGTTCATTCTTGGCCAAAAATGGTTTATCAGTGGCATCCAACTTGGCGCGCTGAAGGGGTAGCGAGCATGTATCGCAGTCACGCAGAGCTTACGAATTTCCAAGGAAGACGCACTTTCGAACTTATTTGGGTGCTGGTTCTTGCGAGTGGACTTGGCAATGGTTGCAGCCACTCTTGCGCGAGAATGGCACAAAGAGCCCATTTGTTCGGCCAGCTTCGCAGGCTGACGGCAACTACCGGAAGCATCGATTCTCTTTTGCTTCGGATTGGGGGCACTGGGCGACGACATGACTGGTTTGAGGGCGTCTGCTGGGGATTAAGCTTAAGCTCCTGACAGGTCGCTTTACTGCACCTTCAACCACGGCTCGCCCTCCAAATGAGTTGTGCCTTGCACTACGCAACCCATAGACGGATCGTACTTTCCGTGGGTTTGAATAAATCTCGGGGTGGACAAGTCCAACTGAGTGATATGGAGGACTTGTATGAAAAGAGTTCTTAAAATGGTTGGCGGTTTTGTGGCGGCGGTGGCCCTGGTGTGTGTGCTGGGGACATCAGCGCAGGCGCGAACGTTTGGTTGGTTCAGCTTTGGGTTCCCGGCCTACTGCGCGCCGGCTTATTATTCGGGATATTGCAACCCCTATCCGTACGCGCGGCCGGCGTATCGGTATTGCTATGCGCCGCCGGTATATTATTACGGTGGTGGGTGCTGGTATCGGCGCTGAGCGCGACGGCAAACAGGACCACCGGCAATAGGGAATCTGCTACCGCCGGGCGGTACGTAGCCCGAACGGTCGCGATTGAAAATCGCTCCTACGATCGATTTGGGATTTGCCTGGAGGTTTTTCCGGTGTGTTGGGCCGGCTGCTCAAAGCACGTTCGCGAGCCGGGCCAGAGGGACGCGGTGCCCGTTGTTTTTGATCTCTCTGGGCACGCCGATGATCATAACGCCAGCGTCGCCGTGGGCTTGTCCTGACTGGCGACGGCGACAGCGATGTGGCGCGCGCCGATATGGCGGAGTTTGTCCGCGACGACCTGTTGCGCCAGCTCGGGCCGGTTGCAATCGCGGCTGAGGTGCGCGAGAAAAACGTGGCGTAATTTGTCGGAGGCGACTTCGCTGGTCAGCGTGGCGGCAGCATCGTTGCTGAGATGGCCGTGGCGGCTCATGATCCGCTGCTTCAACGCCCATGGACGGGCGGCATCTTCTTGCAGGAGCTTCAAATCGTGGTTGGCTTCCACCACGAGCACGTCCATCGCACGGACGCGTTCGGTGACCAGCTTCGTGGCGTGACCGAGATCGGTGAGCACGCCGATGGCGAGGCCGGAATTGGGGTGACGAATGACAAAATTGACCGGGTCATAGGCGTCATGCGGCACGCTGAACGATTCGACCAATAGATCACCCACTTCGAAGGACGCGCCGGTCGAGAACAACCGCCACGAAATGCGCACGCGTTCCTGCCATTCGGGATCGGCTGCGACCGCTTCGGCGGTCAGGCGGTTGGCGTACACGGGAAGCGGGCGGGACTTGCAGAGAACGCCCAAACCGCGCGTGTGGTCGGAGTGCTCGTGGGTGAGGACGACGCCGGTGATGTGGTCGATGTGGCGGCCGATGAGCGCCAGGCGTTGGGCGATCTGGCGCCCGCTGAGACCCGCGTCGACGAGAAGCGCCGTCGTGTCGGTCTCAATCAAAGTGCAATTACCGGCGCTGCCACTGCCCAAAATCGTAATGTGCATCCCCACGGCGAGGATTCTACACGGTGCGCGAATTGACTCAAGCTTTCTGCGGCGCGAGATTTCAGGTTGCGGGATAGAGTTGGCACAATCTTTGCCCTTTACTTGTTGAAGGTCGCGCATATAGTGAATTGGGTTCGACGAAACAGATGATCGCGTAACGAAAATGGCAGGTCCCGGATTACATCAGGTTCAACGGCTGTCACTGCAGCAGATTTTGGCGCCGCAGTTGCAGCAGAGCCTTCATCTTCTTCAAGTTCCGACGCTGGAATTGCGCTCGCTCGTACAGGAAGAGTTGCAGCAAAACCCTCTCTTGGAAGAGATTCCGAAGGACGAACCGCAGGTGGATGTTGAAGCGCCCGAGAGCGGTCCGGATGTGGCTCCGGAGGCAGAGAAGGGCACGACCAACGAAGAACGGGCGGAGTTCAAGGAGGAGTTCGAGGTCCTGTCGAAGCTCGACGAAGAGTGGCGCGAGTATTTTTCCCAGACCAGTTCCATCCGGTCGCGGTCTCCGGAGCAGGAGGAACAGCGGCAGCACTTTTTTGACTCGATCGTCCAGCAGGAATCGTTGCAGCAGCACCTGCTACAGCAGCTTAGTTTTATGGGCGTCGGCGACGAACGCCGCAAGGTCGCGGAGTTGATCGTGGGCAGCATCAACGACGACGGCTATCTGCTCACGCCGATCGAGGAGCTGTCTGTCAGCTCGGGAATTTCGCTGGAACAATTACAGGAAGCGCTCGAACTCGTGCAGACATTCCATCCCGTGGGAGTTGGGGCGCGGAACCTGAAAGAATGCCTGCTGATACAGTTGGATCGGCTGGGGAAATCGGAGTCGATTGAGGCCGTGTTGGTCAATCAGCACCTGGACGATCTCGGACGGAAGCGATTTCCGGAAATTGCCCGGGCGATGAACCTGAACGTCGAGCAGGTGCAGCAATTGGCCAATTTTATTTCCACTCTCGAACCGAAGCCGGGTCGGATGTTCACGACGGAGCAGCAACAGTACGTGGCCGCCGATGTGGTGGTGCAGAAGATCGGCGATGATTATGTGGTGATGCTCAATGACGAGCAGATCCCGCACTTGCGCATCAGCAACACGTACAAGGAATTGATGGCGAGCGACGAGAAATCCAACGACGCGCGCGACTACATCCGCGACAAAATTCGCGCGGGCAAGTTTCTCATCAAGAGCATCCACCAGCGCCAGCAGACGATTTACAATATCGCGAAGGTGATTGTTGAGCGCCAACGCGAGTTTCTCGACAAGGGCATTTCGATGCTCAAGCCTTTGACGATGGCGCAGGTCGCGGAAGTGGTGGGCGTCCATGAAACGACGGTCAGCCGCGCGGTGGCTAACAAGTACATGCAGACGCCGCAAGGGCTGTTCGAGATGAAGTATTTCTTCACGCCTGGTTTTGAGACGGCCGGGGGCGGCGCAATGAGCAACACCAGCGTCAAAGAGCAAATCTCCAAGCTCATCGAGCGCGAAGACCAGACCAAGCCGCTGTCCGACCAGGAAATTGTCGCCATCCTCAAAGAGCAGGGCATCCCCATCGCCCGCCGCACCGTTGCCAAGTACCGCAACGAGTTGAATATTCTCCCGAGCAATCTGCGCAAGACGTACTAGGTCATCGCGCCGTATCCGACGGGTTGCGAGCATGGACGACGAGACGTTTCTCAAACAATTTGAGACAGCCGCTTGGCCGCTTGCGGAGTGGCACCACCAGCAACACATCAAAGTGGCCTATTTGTACCTGCGCCGTTATCCCTTTGAGGCGGCGATGGCCCGGATACGAGAAGGGATCAAAGCGTACAACGCGGCTCACAAGGTACCCGACGAACTGTTGAGTGGCTATCACGAGACGATGACCCAGGCATGGATGCGGTTGGTCGATTTCACGCTCTGCGAGTATGGACCGGCCGAAAGCGCTGACAGTTTTTACGAGCAGCATCCGCAGTTGCAGCAAAAGAAAGTGCTACGGTTCTTCTACACGAAAAAACTGTTTACGTCAGCGCGGGCGAAGGCCGAATTTGTGGAACCTGATTTGACCCCGCTACCACGGAGCAAGAAGAATGGAAACGGCGCCCAAGAACGTGGCTGATTGACCCGGACGTTCGCCGCGCTTCAGTTCCTCTCGCGGGCTTTTTGCGCGTCCAGGAGAGGCATGCCGACTTTGTCGGCAATTTCGTGAAATTCGTCGGGGGAGACAGTATCGAGGGTTTTGCCCCGACGTTTGAGATGCTCGTTCAGCTTCACGGCTTTTTCCTGCATCGTGCCGTGTGTTTCCTCGGTCCCGCCGACGAGTTTGAAGTTTTCGCCGAGCGTCAAGCGCGTGTGGCCATCCTTGTTATCGAGACCCAGGCCGAACAACATGGCCTTCTTCTTCGTTTTGGCGGTCTTGGCCGGCTTCTTCATGGCGAGGCAACGTAGCAGACGGGAGCGGGGATTGCAATGGAGACAAGAACTGGCCCAGCTTTTTCCGGCGGCCCCCTCACCTTAATCCTCTCCCCCGGTGGGGAGTGGAGAGCGGCGGGGACAAGCTGAAAGATGACGTCATCATATTCTCGATCGGCAAAGCGCAATTCCCCTCTCCCCTTTTAGGGGGAGAGGGTCAGGGTGAGGGGTTTTCTCGTTCGTTTCAATGGGTTCCAAATTCGACTTGCAAGATGCCCATTGCTCCTGTAGATTCCCGCGCTCTGACACATGAAAGCTACGATACATCCCGAATACGTTGATGCCGTGATTCACTGCGCGTGCGGCAATATCATCAAGACGAAGTCCACGCGCAAGGACATGCGTATCGGCATTTGCTCGAAATGCCATCCGTTCTTCACGGGCACGCAGAAATTTGTGGATACCGCGGGCCGGGTCGAGCGGTTCCAGAAGCGATACGCCAAGAAGACGAAGTAGCGCCTTTTCGCCAGAACTTCGCGTCGATATTTGTCGGCGCGAAGTTTTTGTTTTTTAGCGGGGACGGGACGACAACCGGCGCTCCCTTCGGTCTGACTCAGGGCGGGCGCCGAGCGCCGTAACAACCGGCGGTCATAGACCGCCGCTACAGTGTTGAGCAATGACTACACTTCCGAATATCGACAAATTCCGCAAGCGAGCGGTCGAACTCGAGACCGAGCTCGCCAATCCAGCGGTGTACGCTGATCAGCGGCGCGCCGGGGTGCTGGCCCGTGAACTCCAACGGCTCAAGAAACTGCTGGGCGATTACAGTGCCGCCGAATCGGTGCTGAGACAGATTGCCGAGAACAAAGAACTCGCGGACTCCGCTGATGCGGAGATGGTCCAACTGGCGAAGGGTGAACTCGACGATTTGCAGCGCAAGCTGGAGAAGCTCCTGCGCGACATTCAGTTTGGGCTTGTTCCCCCGGACCCGAACGACTCGCGCAACACGATTGTGGAAATTCGCGCGGGCACGGGCGGCGAGGAAGCGGCCTTGTTCGCGGCGGACCTGTTCCGCATGTACAGCCACTACGCCGATGGCCAGGGGTGGAAGGTCGAAGTGATGGACACCAGCCCGAGCGAGCGGGGTGGGTTCAAGGAAATCGTGTTCTCGATGCTGGGGCAGGACGTGTACAAGAAGATCCGCTACGAGAGCGGCGTGCATCGCGTGCAGCGCGTGCCCGAGACGGAGGCGCAGGGGCGCATTCATACGAGCACGGCGAGCGTGGCGGTGTTGCCTGAAGCCGAGGAAGTGGACGTGCAACTCAAGACCGAGGACATGGAGATCACCGTGTGTCGCGCGAGCGGGCCGGGCGGGCAGGGCGTGAACACGACCGATAGCGCGGTGCAGATTCATCACAAGCCGAGCGGGTTGATCGTGCGGTGCGCGGATGAGCGGTCGCAGATCAAGAACAAGGCGAAGGCGCTGCGGGTGTTGCGGTCGCGGTTGCTCGCGCACAAGCAGGAGGAAGAGGAAGCGCGCATGTCGGCGGCGCGCAAGACCCAGATTGGGTCCGGCGACCGCAGCGAGAAGATTCGCACCTACAATTTCCCGCAGAACCGCGTCACGGACCATCGAATCAATGTGACGATCCAGAATCTGCCGGCCATTTTGGAAGGCGATCTGGAGGAAATGATCGAGGCGCTGATGGCGGACGATCTGAAGCAGCGGTTGGCTGAGACGACGGCGTGATCGCCGATAGTCTGATATAGCCGCGGCGCTCAGTTCGCCGCGCAATTCTTGATGCACGCCGACAGAGCGGCGTGGCTACAAGGCGGCGCGCCCGGCGGTCGCGCCCCACCACGCTTCTTTCACGAAAAGCGCCTCTACAACGCGTGTGGGTTGTGCTAATCGTCTTTTTCAATGCGTTACCTTTGTAGAAAGCGGGCTATGGTCGCCGCGGGAATTTTGTTCCTACTATTGGCGGCCTCAGCGCTTGCGCAAGACGCCGAGCCGAAAATGGCGCGCGACGATGTTGTTGCGATCCAGATCGGGCTTGATGATGCGGGATTCTCGTGCGGACAGATCGACGGTCGCTGGGGCGGGATGACGGAGCAGGCGCTTGCGGCCTGGCAACAGGCCCACGATCTGAAGCCCACCAGTCGATTCGATGCGGACACGCAAGCTAGTTTCCCTGCAACACCGCCCAGCTATACGAATTACGTTATTACCGCCGACGATCTGGCGCGGTTGACGCATGTGCCCGAGGATTGGCTGGAGCGTTCGCACCTGACGAACATGTGGTTTGAGACCACGCTGGAGATGATCGCGGAGAAATGCCACGCGTCGGAAGGGTTGATCCGGACGCTCAATCCCGGCATCGCGGATTGGAAATCGATTCAGACGAATCAATCGGTCACGGTGCTGAATATCTCTCCCATGCGGCTGACCAAGGCGGTCAAGGTACGTGTCAGCCTCTCGGCGAAAACCATCACGGCGTACAATGATGGCGGGAAGTTGATCGCGCTGTTCCCGTGTTCGATTGCCGCTGACAAGGAGAAGCGAACGCCCGGACAACTGACGGTGCAAACCGTGGCCATCAATCCGAACTACACGTTCGATCCCGTGAACTTTCCCGAATTGGATGACACGCAGAAGGGGTACGGCAAGCTGATCGTTCCCGCCGGGCCGAAGAATCCTGTGGGCGCCGCGTGGATCGGCCTTAGTCGGATCGGTTATGGCATTCATGGCACGCCGCATCCGGATCAGATAGGCAAGACGTTTTCCCACGGGTGCTTTCGGTTGGCGAATTGGAACGCGACGCGTCTAGCGCAGATGGTGATCATCGGCACGCCGGTGGAGGTGGTGGAGTAGGTGGGGGCGGTCGCTTGCCACTGGCAACTTAGCCGGTTTGGAGTACAGTGCGTCGGATCATTTATGCCAACAATCAGTGTAGATGTTGAACCGGCGATTGAGCATGTTGTCTCGACTTGGGTGCACGAGGAATGCTGCCGCTTCTATGTCGCTCAACGGCGCCTTCACTGTAATTACCTTGAGATCCTCGACCTTTGGTTGCGGGTACCGGTCTGCGCGGATTGCATTCAGTCTGACCCACTTGAATGCCGGAGGCTGCCCGACATCCGACCCGAGAGATGGCAAGAGGACCTTTTGTTCACCTTGGGAAAGAGTGAGCTTGACGAGATTCAGATGCTGCTGCTGAAGGATTCGCGTTACGCTTTTGTATGTCAGAGGTGTGGTCGGTCTCTGCGTCCGTGGGACGGGGACGAGGTTCACGTCCTCAATGAGCACATCGAGGAGCGCTACAGCATCCCTTTGGAAACGGGCGATAAACGACACGCCTCAGAACAACTTCGTGAACGTGTCATGAACTTGTACGGAAATGTATGCTTCAAGTGCGGGGCGACCAACGCAGAAACGCAGCTTCACATTGACCACATTCGTCCGCAGTCCAAGGGTGGGGACGCCGCATTACGGAATTTGCAGCCACTCTGCGAAGTATGCGGGCAAGAGAAGGCTGATACAGAGCCGAGCGAGAGGACGATTTACGGCGATATCTATTTTGGCCCACAGCCGTCAGACGGGTACGAAGGACTTTTCTGGTGAATGGCCGATGGGCCCTTATCGGCCGATCAAATCCCGAATCCTGCGCTGGGCGCTACCCAGGTCACGCCTTGGGCTCGGTATTCTCTTTGCCTGCCGCCTAGCCTTTGGTAGGCTTTTGCAGCAAGCAAGGCTTTCGGACCCGGTAGCGCCATGAACGACAAACAGCGAAAACTGTTGTGTTTTGGGTTCGTCGCCATGGCGGTCATGGGATTGTTCCCGCCGTGGGTAGATACCTACAGTGGGCTCGTGCACGTGCGAAGGAACGCTGGATATGGATTTATTTGGTCGCCCCCTCGTAGCCCGGTACCCAACCACAGCGTAGAGATAGATGTTGAAAGGCTAATCCTACAGTGCGTTGTGCTGGGTCTAGTCGTTGCTTGCAGATTTGTTTTTCTGGGGTTGAGGCGTTTGTCCTCCAAGACATTGTCGGCTCCGGATAAGAAAACGTCTGAGCATGGGTTGGGAGGTGAGTCTGCAGCCGTAGCGCCCGCCGCCAGCGCTGAAAATGCTGAAGCCGTGATCACTCGCAAGAAGTACCTGAAGCACGAAGCGGCTGTGAGGTCCGTAGGGTCGCTTTATTACTTTTGCGCCGCCTGTTATGCGCTCTTTGCGGTGGCCCTGCTTGCATCTGAGAGGGCCAATGTTACCGCTTGCGCTGTTGGGCTTTCGTTTCTGGTACCGTTAGGCGCGGCCTTTTTCTGGGCCGGCAGGGGATTAAGACAAGTCAATCGCAAAGTAAAGCCTTTGGCAACGGTTCTTGCCGTTCTCGTACTAGTCGGTGGTTGTTGTACCTTAATTGCTCGGTCGGCAGGCACATCTGGCGGGGGCATGCTCGTAGCAATCGTGCTCTACGCGTATGTTCTGTACGTCATTCTCTCCGCGAAGAGCAAGGTAGTGTTCTCTGAGGGCTATAAAGCGGTGATTGAAGCGACGCCGTCAATTCGGTACAGGACCCCAGTGTTGGTGTGGGTTTGCGTAAGCCTACTGGTTTGCTTGTTTCTGGCAGCCCTTCTCTTGGCGATATTTGCGAAGTAAAAATCCCCGCAAGGCTAGTGCACCGACCCCGCCGCAGCCGGAGCTTGTGCCAAGGTAGAGATGCCTCGACAAGCTCGGCATGACAGAGTCCGAAGCGTTTGGTATTCTCTCGCCGTGCGCATTCTGGATGTCATCAACAAGACGACGCCGTATTTTGAGAAGCAGGGGATTGAGAGTCCGCGGCTGACGATTGAGTTGTTGCTGGCGCATTTGTTGCAGAAGAAGCGGTTGCAGCTTTATTTGGAGTTTGAACGGGAACTCGATGAGAAGACGCTGGCGGCGTTGCGGGAGATGGTGAAGCGGCGGGTGGCAGGTGAGCCGTTGCAATACATCACGGGCGAGACGGAGTTTTGCGGGTTGAGGTTTTTGGTGGACAAGCGGGTGTTGATTCCGCGGCCGGAGACGGAGTTGTTGGTGGAAGTTGTTATCAAACAGCTCGGCGCGCTGGGCCAGCGCGCCCTACCAACGACGATTGTGGACGTGGGGACGGGGAGCGGGTGTATTGCGATTGCTTTAGCGAAGAAATTGACAAACACGGGCGGGGACGCCCGCGCCACTGTTTATGCGTTGGATGTGAGCAAGGATGCATTGGAGGTTGCGCGGGGGAACGCAACTTTGCATCAAGTTGAAAAAATAGTTCGCTTTTTGGAAAGCGATTTGTTAGAGAAATTGCCCAGCGGCTCGCCGGTGGATGTGATTGTATCGAATCCGCCATATATCGCTGATGGGGAATTGGCGGAGCTGCCCAAGGAGGTTAGAGACTTTGAGCCCGTACGCGCGCTCGCGGCGGGTGAGGATGGACTCAAAGTTATCCGTCGCTTGGTCATGGATGCCAGGCGTACTCTTTCTCCCTCTGGATTTTTGGCGCTGGAAATTGGCGCCGGGCAGCGGTCGGCTGTCGAAGATTTTTTGGGCCAACAGGGCTACGAAGTAGTCGAAGTGGCGAAGGATTTGCAGGGGCACGAGCGGGTGGTTGTAGCTCGGCCAATGTAGGTTGCTTGCATAGAGCAGCGTGGGGAAGCGCCGACTCTTAGAGTCGGCCTACAGCAAGACGTAGTGGTAGGAGCGATTGAGAATCGCGATTGGGGAATCGCGGATGTAGCCGCTCCTACAACCAAGGAGGTTGTATGGAAAAGATCATCATCAGCGGAGGCAATCCGCTTCGGGGAACCGTGCAGATCAGCGGTTCCAAGAACGCGGCTCTGCCCATCATCGCGGCGACGCTGCTCACCAGCGAGCCGTGCGTGATTCGTGGCGTGCCGAATCTCAGCGACATCCAATTCATGTGCGACATTTTGCGCTGGCTGAGTGTCAAGGTCACGCACCACAAGGAGGAAGGCGTTGTCGAGTTGCGCGCCGGACATCCGCTCGGTGTCGCGCCGTACGAGTTGGTTCGCAAGATGCGGGCGTCGGTGTGCCTGCTGGGGCCACTGCTCGCGCGCTTGCACAATTGCAAAGTCTCGCTCCCCGGCGGCTGCGTCATTGGCGACCGTCCGATCGACCAACACCTCAAAGGTTTGAAGCGACTCGGCGCGGACGTATTGGTGGAAAACGGATACGTCCATGCACGGTGCAACGAATTGACGGGCAACGACGTGTTCATGGGCGGACGCTTCGGTTCGACCGTTCTCGGCACCGCCAATGTGATGATGGCAGCGGCGCTGGCCACGGGTACGACCTGGATTGAAGGAGCCGCGTGTGAGCCGGAGATCGAGGATCTGGCGAATTTTCTCACGAAGATGGGCGCGAAAATCAAGGGCACCGGCGGTCACATGCTGGAAATCGAAGGCGTCAAGGAACTGCACGGCGCGGAGCACACGGTCATCCCGGACCGTATCGAGGCCGGCACGTTTATGGCCGCCGCCGCGATCACGGGTGGCGACATTGAGATCAAGGGCGCGCGCGCGGAACATCTCAGCGCGGTTCGCGACAAGTTGGAAGAGGCAGGCGTGACGGTCAACCGCGTCAACGGCACGATCCGTGTGATCAGTAACGGCGACCTCAAGCCGGTGGACGTGATCACGATGCCGTATCCGGGTTTCCCAACGGACATGCAGGCGCAAATGAGCGCGTTGATGACGGTGACGCCCGGCATCAGCGTGATTACCGAGAAAGTGTTCCCGAACCGGTTTATGCACATGAGCGAGATGGCGCGGCTGGGCGCGGATGTTTCGCTGGAGGGCAATAGCGCGATTGTGAAAGGCGTGCGAAAACTGAGCGGCGCGCCGGTGATGGCCAGCGACCTGCGCGCAAGCGCGGGATTGGTGTTGGCCGGTCTGGCGGCGGACGGCGAGACGGAAGTGAATCGCATTTACCACGTTGACCGCGGCTACGAGCGGATCGACCAGAAACTACGACATCTCGGGGCGAAGATTGAGCGAGTAGTGGAATGAAAAAACTACTTTTGTTAGCGGCTGCCGCCGGGATTGCGTACGTGGTCTGGCAGTATCTACAGCAGGTGAACCAGAACGCGGCCCTGAAGCAGAATCAGCTCAAGTCCCCGAGTGAGAAGGCGCTGAAGGACATGGACAAGCCGTAGTTGGAGCCGCGCCGAAGGTAGGGCGCGACCGCCGAGCGCGCCGTGTTCTTTGCGCGAACGGGCCGCCCGGCGGTCGGCCCCTACCAACGACTTACCAGACGAAGGTGACATAGAAGGGCAGGCTTTGGCCTGCCCTTTGCATTTGCGGGCAAATTTCCTTGCGAATCGGGCTGGGGACGCTGATATTTTGCGCGGCGAGCAACCATGTTCGATTCACTTTCAGAGAAATTGCAGTCGGTCTTCAAGAACTTGCGCGGGTACGGCAAGTTGACGGAGAAGAATGTTGCCGATGCGTTGCGCGAGGTGCGGTTGGCGTTGTTGGAAGCGGACGTGAACTACAAGGTGGCTAAGGATTTCATCGAGCGCACGAAAGAGCGGGCGCTCGGGCAGGAGGTTCTCACCAGCGTCACGCCCGGGCAGCAGATCGTGAAGATCGTGCACGATGAATTGGTGGCGTTGATGGGGGAAACGACCGCAACCGGGACGGTCGCGCTACCAACTGGCAATTGGATGATGGTGGGGCTGCATGGGTGCGGGAAGACGACAACTTGCGGGAAGCTGGCGAAATTGCTGGCGAAGCAGGGACGCAAGCCGTTGCTGGTCGCGTGCGATGTGTACCGTCCGGCCGCCATTGATCAACTCGAAACGCTGGGCAAGCAAGTGCAAGTCCCCGTGTTCGCGATGCGCGGCGAGACGGATGTGGTGAAGATCGCCAAGCAGGCGACGGCGTTCGCGCAATCCCAAGACCGCAATCTGGTCATTTTCGATACGGCGGGCCGGTTGCATATCGATAACGAGCTGGTGCAAGAACTCGTCCGCATGAAAGAAGCACTCACGCCGCAGGAGATTCTATTGGTCGCGGATGCGGCGACGGGTCAGGAGGCGGTGAATATCGCGGAGCATTTCGACAAGGCCCTGAACATTACCGGCATCGTACTCACGAAGTTGGATGGTGACGCTCGCGGTGGCGCGGCGCTGTCGATGCGCGCGGTCACGGGCAAGCCGATCAAGTTCGCGGGTGTCGGTGAGAAACTCGACGATTTGGAGTTGTTTTACGCCGAGCGGATGGCGGGACGGATCCTCGGGATGGGCGACGTGGTGGGGCTTGTCGAGAAGGCGCAGGAGACGTTTGATGCCCAGAAAGCTGAAGAATTGCAGGGGAAAATCGCCGACCAAAGCCTCAATCTGGAGGACTTTCTTGCGCAACTGCAACAGCTTAAGAAACTTGGCCCGCTAGAGAATCTGCTTGGCATGTTGCCCGGGATGGGTAAAATGCCTGACCTCAGCGTAGGCGAGTCGCAACTGAAGCGCATTGAGGCGATCATCCATTCGATGACACCCATGGAGCGTCGCCGTTCCGAGATTTTGAATGCGGCCCGCCGAACGCGCATCGCGCGCGGGAGCGGCACGAGCGTGGCCGAGGTGAACGATTTGTTGAAGCAATTCAACAGCATGAAAAAGATGATGAAGGAAATGGGCAAAATGCAAAAGGCCATGGGCCGCAAAGGCATGTTGCCGAACATGAGATTGGGGAGGTGATATCGTGGCTGTAAAGATTCGATTGCGGAGAGTTGGCACCAAGAACGTTCCGATATACCGTATTGTAGTGGCGGATGGACGAAGCCCGCGCGACGGGCGGTTCATTGAGAATATCGGGACCTATGATCCCCGTAAGGCGGGTGAAAATTTCAAGGTGGACCTGGAGCGGGCGAAGGTCTGGATCAAGAAGGGCGCCCAGCCGAGTGACACCGTGCGCAGCATTTTGAAGAAAGCGGAGCAGGCGTTGAGCAAGGCGGCCTGAGGGCTTCCATCGCAGCGTCAGGTTTTGTGGCGCGAACGTGGCGGACCGCACACGACGGGAGGACGGCATGAAAGCGTTTGTCGAATTCGTTGTGAAAGCGTTGGTCGATCATCCCGAAGAGGTTGACGTAAAACAGGTGGACGGCGAACGCGTCGTGGTATTCGAACTGCGGCTCAACCAGACCGATGTGGGCAAGGTCATCGGCAAGAGCGGTCGCACCATCACGGCGATTCGCACGTTGTTGACCAGTGCCGCGGCCAAGCAGGGCAAGCGCGCCATGCTCGAGATCATCGAACCCGAAGGGCACCGCCCTGAAGATACGCCGCCGGCGCCACCTGAGGCCCCAGCGGAGTAAACACGACCCGCAGGGCGGGGCTGGAGATGGAAATCGATGTATTGACGTTGTTTCCGCGCATCTTCGAAGGGCCGCTTGAAGAAAGTATTCTGAAGCGCGCACAGACGAAGGGAGCCGTCACGGTGCGCGTGCACAATTTGCGCGATTTCACGCATGACAAGCACCGGGTCGTAGACGATAAGCCGTACGGCGGCGGGCCGGGCATGTTAATGAAGCCTGAGCCGATCTTTGAAGCAGTGGAGAAATTTTGCCGGGCCGATTCGCGGGTCATCTTGATGACGCCGCAGAGTGCGGTGTTGACTCAGGCGCGGGCGCAGGAGTTTTCGCGGGCGACGCACTTGGTGATCATCTGCGGCCATTATGAGGGCGTGGATGAACGGGTGCGCGAGGCGCTCGTCGATGACGAGGTCAGCATCGGCGATTACGTGTTGACCAACGGGGCATTGGCAGCGGCGGTGTTTGTGGACGCGGTGGTGAGGCTGCTGCCAGGCGTGCTTGGCGACGAGCAGAGCGCGGGCGACGATTCATTCGCCAATGGGCTTCTCGAAGGCCCACAGTACACGCGACCGCCCGAGTTTCACGGGATGTCGGTGCCCGAGGTGCTGTTGAGCGGCAACCACGAGGCCATCGCGAAGTGGCGGAACGAACAGGCGAAGCAACGTACGCGGAAGCGTCGGCCGGATTTACTGAAGGAAGATTAGGATTTCAATTTGGAGCGCGGTACGCGATAACAGAGGAGTAAGAACATGAATGTGATTGAGAAAATTCAGCAGGAACAGTTGCGGAAAGACATTATCCCATTCAAGGTGGGCGACACCATCAAGGTGTATTCGCGCATCAAGGAAGCGGACCGCGAACGCGTGCAGATGTTTTCGGGCATCGTGATCAACAAACAGGGACGCGGCATCGCCGAGACGTTCACCGTCCGTCGGATCAGCTACGGGGAAGGCGTCGAGCGGGTGTTCCCGACGCATTCGCCGTTTATCCAAAAGATCGAAGTCGAGCGTGCCGGCAACGTCCACCGCGCCAAGCTCTATTACCTGCGCAAACGCATCGGCAAGACCGCCACGAAGGTTGCCGACGCGTAACGAACGCCGCTCGGAGGGTTGCACCGCCTCCGCCATCCCCTCCCATGGAGGGGAAACAGGGGTGGGTTTCTCTGCCGTGTCGCTTCCCCGTGGCTGGGCAGGCATCCCGACGGGCATTGCCCCCGACATTCACAGGCAGGTTGAATTGCGGAAAGCAAAGCGTGCTGCGGCGCCTGACAATCTGGACGAGACGCCACCTGATAATCTAGCGTAGCTTTACTCTATATTCGGATCATGCAACTCCGGCGGTCGCATGCGCTTCTCCTCATCTGTCATCCCAGCAAGCCTGATTTTGTAGAATATCCAGCCAGCCAATCCGATACCGCCAAAGAATGAAAGCACATCTCTCGCACTTCTTCTTCGTCTTCTGAATTGATGACTGTCCAATCACGAGAGGGAAGGACCTTTTTCAGGATGGAATGAATCCCACTCACCAAAATCCAAACCAACAATATCGCGCCAGCCAGTTTAGCAATTTGGATCAAATTGGTCTTTAAGCGGTTGGGCGGCTTGCAGACGATAACAGAGTCGGTCGCGCGATAAGCAGAGCATCCGAGGGTCGTTTGTTTGAGATCATTCTTGAGGTCTCCAAAGAGAATCCCCGGTCACTCCACGGGGCCTTTCTGATGGCACGCTAAAGTCCCTGCCGTGCCGCGCAAGTATAAAATCGGCTCCCCCTGAAGGTCTCCCCAGTTTTCCGCGTTGCCCATTACCCCAGAGCAATCGGCCTTGCCACAAGCCTTCCGAAGCACTAAATTGGCGGTGATGAGCACTGCGGCACAAATCAAAACGGCGGCTGGCGGGCTGGTCGTGCTGAATCCTGACATCCTCGGCGGAACGCCGGTTTTTCGTGGGACGCGGCTGCCTGTGCAGACGTTGTTCGACTACCTCAGTGACGGACTGACCCTTGATTATTTCCTCGAAACCTTTGAGGGCATTACTCGCGATGACGCCCGTGCCGTCCTGCGCCATGGCTGGGAACGCATCGCGGTTGAGCTTGCCGAATGAAGGTGCTGTTGGACGTTTGCACGCCAGTCCAGGTGCGCCAAGCGCTGCCCAACCACGAGGTTCACACCGCCGCGAAATGCGGTTGGGGTGCGCTCGAAAACGGCGCGTTGCTGCAGGCGGCAGAAGCTGCGGGCTTTGACCTGCTCATTATTTGCGACAAGAACCTGCGTCATCAGCAGAATCTCGCCGGACGGCGGCTGGCGATCCTCGAACTCTGGACGAACCATCGCCCGACGCTGGAGCGACATTTTCCTCTGCTTCGGCAGACCGCCGAAGCGATGCTGCCCGGCGAGTATCGCAGCGTTGTACCGCCGTAGGCGCAGCATTGACTCTCTCGATGCAAATTGGGACACTGCGACGCGCCGTTAGGATCATCGACCATGCCATCGTTGCGTTACGAGAAAAAGGTGCACAAGACTGGGGCGCGAGTTGTTGCGGGGATTGATGAGGCGGGGCGCGGGCCGTTGGCGGGGCCGGTGGTGGCGGCGGCGGCGATCCTGCCACCGAAGTTTCGGCACAAGACGCTCAACGATTCGAAGCAGCTTTCCGAAGCGCAACGCAATGAAATCTATGCTGAGTTGACGGCAAATCCGGAGTTTCATTGGGCGGTGGGCATTTCTGATGTCGATGTCATCGACCACTACAACATCCTGCGGTCGACATGGCGCGCGATGCAGCTCGCGCTGGATGGGTTGACGGTCCATCCGGATCATGTCTTGGTGGATGGGTTGCGCGTGCCGCTCATCGGGGCGACGCAGACGGCGATTGTGAAGGGTGACGCAAAAAGTTTTTCCATTGCCGCGGCCAGTGTTGTCGCGAAGGTCACACGCGACCGCATGATGCTGATCATTCACGAGCAGTTTCCTCAATACAACTTTGCGCGACACAAAGGCTACGGCACGCCGGAACACCTCGCGGCGCTCGGCCAGTACGGTCCGTCACCCGTACACCGCAAATCCTTCGCGCCCGTGCGTCAGGCCTTCGAGCTGGTGCAGGCGGAGTTTGTGGTGATGTGAAACTTCCCGGATGGGGATCAACGCATGTTCCTCGGCTGGTTCAAACGAACAGAAGACCATCGCACGGCGCGCCAGATCCTCGGCGCGCGGGGTGAGAAGGCGGCTACAAAATACTTGCGCCGCCACGGGTACAAGATTCTTCTCCGGAATTTCCGCAGCGGAAAGGCCGAGGTGGATATTGTCGCACGGCACAAGGACTGGCTGGTGTTCGTCGAGGTAAAGACGCGCGAAACGGAGCAATTCGGCGCGCCCGGCGAAGCCGTCCAACGCGACAAGCAACGCAACCTGAGCAAGGCCGCGCTCGACTATCTGCGTCTCCTCGGCAATCCACGGATTCACTTTCGCTTCGATGTGGTTGAAGTCGTGCAGCGGAAAAGTGTTCGGAAGCCCGACGATATCCGGCTGATCCAAAACGCTTTCGACCTTAGCGAGCCTTATATTTACTAGCTTCCATCTCCGTTGATTGCGGCGTTGCACCGGCCTGTGGCATTTTGTCCCGCCGCACCCTTACAGGTTTTCCCTGATGCAGAAATCAAGGTTTCACCGTATTGCGCAGAATTTCCGCGTTGAGAATAATGCGCGTCCCAAGGAGGGCGGCAGGGCAATGAATCAAAAGAGAAAAAATCAGGACGTCGAGTTGGAAACGATGCGCGATCTCGTCGTGAGCCGGTTGCGCAATCTATACGAGGCCGAACACGAGATATTGGAGGCCCTGCCCGAGATCGCGGCGGCGGTCAGTTCACCCCCATTGAGGCAAGCCATCAAGGCGCACTTGGAACGAACGCGCGAGCAGGTGCATCGCCTGGAGCAGGCGTTCGAGATGATGGGACAACCGCCGGGAGCCGCGCTCTTTCACGCGATGGATCGTTTGCGGCAGAAACGGGAGCAAATGGGGAAACAGGCGGAACGGAATTCCCGCACGGATGCCGACCTCATCGAGGCGGCACGACAAATGGAGCACTACGAGTCGACAAGCTACCGCCCGGCTCGTTCGGTTGAGAAGCAATGGGGTCAACCGAGACTGACGGAACTGCTTCAGCAAATACTGGAGGAAGAGAGAGACTCAGACGAAAAGTTGACCGAGATCACAGAGGCTGTCGTCAACGAGAAGTGAAGCGGGTGCTTGCCATCGAAATGGTGATCGAGAACAGGGGTTCAAGTATGTGATGGGTAGGACGACCATTAACCTGGCGCTGGCGAATGTTCTTTCCAATAGGAAGAGCCGGTCAGGATCTGGACTGCGCGAGAGGATCGTCGCGACCCGCCGAAACACGCATCACATTCTCCACCGCCGCCCCCGTCCGACACCAACGTGTGCGGCTGAAGCCGGAATGCGCTGATGAGACAAGTGAGCGATGGTTGCAGGCTTGGAAGCCTGAATTGTCTTGACGTTCGCGGTCGCGCTGTAGTATTTCACCCTGCATTGAAACAGCGAAGAGGCTTGCGGTTCATCTGCTTAAAAATTGCGAGACACACTGACGTTCAATTTATCACGCAAGGCGCACCGAGCAGCGAAGCAGCAGTACGCAATGCTATCTTCATCCTCATTCATTCCCTTCTGCCAGGTAAGCCAAATCGCACGCGAGAGTTTCATACGGCAGGTGCTGCAGAACGGGAACATGAGAGGGAACGCGTTCACAGTCCTGTTGATTTGCTTGCTGATGGCAGGAAGTTGCGTCACGGCGGATGCGACGCTGACGACCAATAGCTGGACCAGTAATCTCGGCGGAAAATGGGAGGCCTCGGGCTCGGGAACCTGGTCGGCCGGAACTCCCTCGAGCAGCGAGGCGGCTGTGATCATTTCCAATGGGTTTTTCTCGCCTGTCAACCCCATCAAGGCAATCGTCATCGATTCCACCACCGCCAGTGGCTCCCCCGGATCAATGACGGTCAGCAACCTCGTTATCTCCGCTCCACTCGTTCATTTGGGGCTGGAAACAGAGCAGGGGCTCAACGAGCTGATCATCACAAACACCGCGCCGACGACATTTACGATCCTCAATACGGTGCTGTTGACGACGGGCAGTGTCATGAGTGTTTCCAACTCACCAGTACAGGTGGACTCGCAGTTGATTGACAACGGCTATCTGGAGCTTGACCCCGGGGCGCTGCTGACGACAACGCCCCCGTCGGTGTCGTACGTTGGATATGACCGGGTGGCGCAATTGGTGGTCACCGGCGGCATGTGGCAGGCGGGCAATATATACATCGGTTATAATTCGGGCAGCGCAGGCGTATTGGAACTCAGCAGCGGTACGATTGCGGTCTCGGACGAATCGAGCATGTACGTTGGCTACAATGTTGGCGCCACCGGCTCCGTATGGATCACCGGCGGCCAACTCATCCTTACGAATACTGACGTCGAGTTGGGCTATGACGGCAGCGGCGAGATGACGATTTCCAATGGTACTGTCCAGGGTGACATCAATGTTTGCGGTTTTGATGGGCTCGGCGGTGGCGTGGGCACGCTGACGGTCGCTGGTGGCGCGGTCACCGGGAATGTGGATATTAGCTATGGCTATGGCGAGGGTGGCAGCTCGGGCACAGTCTGGTTGACGGGCGGCCAAATCATCAACGAGAGCACGCTGTACATCGGTGACTCGGGCATCGGCCAGATGACGGTGTCGAACGGGATGTTGCTCACGGAGGGATTGGAAGTCGGCTACTTTTTCGGGTCGCAAGGGACCCTGACCATCGCCGGCGGCACGAATGTACTCTCATCGTTCGTTCACGTGGGACGAGGCGGCACCAAAGCGACGGTTTGGATGACCGGCGGTCTTTTGTTCACGACGAACGATCTGACGAACATCGGCGACGAAGGGGGAGTCTCCCAGGTAATTGTGTCCAACGGCACCTGGCAAAGCCAGCGCATCCGCGTGGGCAGTTCCGGGGAAGCGATTTGCCCGCTGACACTGGATGGCGGCACGACCACGGTAAGCTCCAACCTGCAGATCGGTCTATTCGATTGCAGTGCCACGGGCATTGTGACGGTAGCTGGCGGCAGCTTATACGTGACCAACGCCGCGCACAACGCCACGCTGGATGTGGAGAGCGGTACCTTCACCTTGAACGGCGGGACGGTTGTGGCCGACATATTCGTAAAAACCAATCCCTGCGCCTCCTTCATACAGACGGGCGGGACGCTGATTGTCGGCGGCGTGACAAACCTCTTCTCCGCATTGCCATTCAGTATCACCGGGATCGACAAGGAGGGAAACAATATGCGGATCAGTTGGCAGACCCCCGGCGGGGTTACCAATGTTGTGCAGGTAGCGAACGGCGTCGTCGGCAACTATGCCACCAACTTCACCGACCTCAGCCCGGAGATCATCTTACCGGGCTCCGGCATCGTGACAACCAACTACCTTGATGTCGGCGGCGCCACGAATATCCCCTCGCGCTACTACCGCGTGCGTCTAGCGCCGTAGTGCATAATAGATTGCGCCGATGAGGACAAGACGGACGTGCTTCTGATGCCGCTCGCTCTTCCGACAAAACTCGTTCGACTTGAGTGAGGCTTTCGGGTGCTACTCTGCGAATGCTTGCCAAAGTTCATTCCGCGGCGGTTCTGGGGATTGATTCCTATCCCATTGAAATTGAAGTGAACGCGGGGTGGGGGCAGCCGGCGGTTATTATTGTTGGCTTGCCGGATGCGGCGGTGAAGGAGTCGCGGGACCGGGTGAAGACGGCCATTGAGAACAGTGGTTTCAAGTACGTCATGGGACGGACGACCATTAACCTCGCACCGGCAAGTGTTTTTTCTGGAGGAAGGGCCGGGCGGCAGGAATTACAAATTTTCTTGAGTGGTGTTTTTGGCGGCTGGAAACGGCTCGACTTGGCACTGCCAGAATGGTTAGTATCAGGAGATGTTAGGAAGTGAGTTTGGTAGCTCTTGGGAGAGGAGCGTCAGTATGAACAAAGGGATGCGGATTGGACTGACGACTGCGGAAACTGCCCAGGTTGTCACCGCAGTTGTACTACTGGTCTTGGCTGGCCCGGCGTTCAACGCAAACGCGCAGACGGTGACGGTCCTTTACACGTTTGGCAATACCCCCAATGACGGCGTCAATCCGGGAGCCGGGCTGGTGCAGGGCAGCGATGGCAATTTCTATGGGACGACCTACTATGGCGGGACGAGCACCAATTGTCTCGGCGGATGCGGCACTGTGTTTCGAATCAGTCCCAGCGGGAACTACTCAAATCTGTACTCCTTCAACTTCACCGATGGATTCAGACCGAACGGACTTGTGGAAGGTGGCGACGGTAATTTCTATGGAACGACATGGGGAGGCGGGACGAGTACCTACTGCACTGATCAGGGGTGTGGCACAGTATTTCGCATTAGCCCAAGTGGCAACTGTACGAGTTTGTATTCATTTGGCGCTTCCATCACCGGTGGAGAGAATCCAGGAGCCAGTCTTGTGGAAGGTAGGGACGGCAACTTCTACGGGACAACCGTTCAGGGTGGGGAGGGCAGTACCGTGTTTCGGATCAGTCCCACCGGCAGCTTCTCTAACCTATATACCATGAACGGTGCCATCGATGGGTGCTATCCAGAAGGTCCACTGGTGCAGGGTAGCGGCGGAAATCTCTATGGCACTACTTCTGCATGCGGATCGAACTTCAGTAGCGGCAACCTGTTCCGAATCAGTCCCGACGGAAGTTACGCCAACCTTCATTTTTTTAAGAGCACTGTGAATGGATACGGACCGTACGGAGGGCTGGTGCAGGGCAGTGACGGGAATTTCTACGGGACGACCGAGGCCGGAGGGACGGCCACTGACAACGACTACGAGGCGTGGGGCACTGTGTTTCGTTTTAGTCCGAGTGGCACCTTTACCAGTCTTTACTCCTTTGCCGGGCCCCCCAACGACGGGGGCTACCCAAAAGCGGGGTTGGTGCAGGCCAGTGACGGCAATTTCTACGGGACGACAGCCAACGGCACCGTTTTTCGTATAGGACCTTCAGGCAGCTACACGAATCTTTACTTTTTCAAGTTTAGCGACGGCACGGACCCACAAGCCGTGCTGGTGCAGGGCAGCGATGGCAATTTCTACGGGACGACTGCCCAAGGGGTAGAGACCAATTTTAATCAATTGGACGGTCAAGGGTATGGTTCGGTCTTCAAGCTAACTGTTCCCCTCAATCCTCTACCCAATCAAATATCTTCCGCACAGGTCGACTCTTCCGGCACCAACCTCGTCTTCAACATCCCGTCCGTCGCCTACGAAACCTACCAACTGCAATTCAGCCCCTCAATGAACCCGACGAACTGGTCAAACATCTCGGGAGCATTTGTCTCCAATAGCATCGGAGCGTTGCTGACCCTCACCAACTTCGGAGGCGCCGTCGGGCCGCAGGGATTCTACCGCTTCGCCATCACTCCGTAGAGACGGAAGCAAGCGCTTACCACACTTCATTTTTGGTAGGGCGCGACCGCCGGGCGCGCCGACAGAGCGGCGCGGCTACGAGTTGCAAAACGCATTCGACTTGTGCGATGTGTTTGTTTATTAATTGGGGATGCTTGCCAAAGTCCACTCGGCGGCGGTTCTGGGGATTGATTCCTATCCCATTGAAATTGAAGTGAACGCGGGGTGGGGGCAGCCGGCGGTTATTATTGTTGGCTTGCCGGATGCGGCGGTGAAGGAGTCGCGGGACCGGGTGAAGACGGCCATTGAGAACAGTGGTTTCAAGTATGTGATGGGCCGGACGACCATTAACCTCGCACCGGCGGATGTGAAGAAGGAGGGGCCAAGTTTCGACTTGCCGATTGCGATCGGGATTCTGGCAGTGAGCGAGCAGATCATCGCGCCGAATTTGGATGACTTCGCTATCGTTGGTGAACTCGCATTGAGCGGCGAAGTGCGCAGCGTGAATGGGGTGTTGCCGATAGCGATTTGTGCGCGGGACCAGAAGAAGCGCGGGTTGATCGTTCCCGCGGACAACGCTCCGGAAGCTGCCGTGGTGCAAGGTATCGATGTGTATCCCGCCCGGAACCTGCGCGAAGTGGCAGAGTTTCTTGCGGGGAAACGCGAGCTACAACCGCTGCGGGAAGATCCGTCGCAGATTTTTCAGCAACAGCGCAGTTACGATGTCGATTTTGTGGATGTGAAGGGGCAGGAGCACGTCAAGCGGGCGCTGGAGGTCGCGGCGGCAGGCGGGCACAACATTTTGATGATCGGGCCGCCGGGGAGCGGCAAGACGTTGCTGGCGCGGCGCATGCCGACCGTGCTGCCAGATGCGGACCTCGACGAAGCTCTCGAAACAACGAAAATCCATAGCATTATGGGGTTATTGGCGAAAGGGGAGGCGCTGGTGGCGACAAGGCCGTTTCGTTCGCCGCATCACACGACGAGCAACGCTGGTTTGTTGGGGGGCACGGCGAACCTGACACCAGGCGAGATCAGCCTCGCGCACAATGGCGTGCTGTTTCTGGACGAATTGCCCGAGTTTCATCGCGACGTGCTGGAAGCATTGCGCGAGCCGTTGGAGGAAGGGCGGGTGGTGATTTCGCGAGCGAGCGGCACGATGACGTTTCCGGCGAATTTCATGCTCGTGGCCGCGATGAATCCGTGTCCGTGCGGATTCTATGGAGATCCCAAGCGTGAGTGTCGGTGTTCACCGAACATGATCACGAAGTATCGGAACAAGATTTCTGGGCCATTGCTCGACCGCATCGACATTCATGTGGAGGTGCCATCGGTGAAGTACAAGGAAATGGCGGGCGAGGCGACAGGCGAATCGTCGGACAAGATCCGGGTACGTGTCGAGGCGGCGCGGGCGATCCAGCGCAAGCGGTTCGGTTTTACGAACGCGCGGATGGCGCCGAAACAGATCAAGGAATTCTGCAAGCTGGATGAGGACTGTCAGCAGTTGCTGAAGATGGCGATGACGGAACTGAACCTGAGCGCCCGCGCCTACGACCGCATCCTGAAAGTCTCACGCACCATCGCCGATCTTGACGCGTCCGCGCCCATCCAGTCGCAACACATTTCCGAGGCCATTCAGTATCGTACGCTGGATCGGCAGTTGTGGGTGTAACGTATGCCGCTGAGAGAGCATGTGTGTTGAGATTGGTTCTTGAGCGGACGGCCTGGACGAGGATTGCAATGCTGAGGCCGCCCGCTTCTGGCGCGTGCGGCAGGTGCCGTAGGGCCGCCGGGTCGGGAAGAACATTGTCTTGTTTTCCAGCGCCCCTGTCGCTATAAGGGTCTCGGGGTATCGGGAACTTTCGAAGGCGAACTGATGACGTTGAACCTAGATCGGTTGGTTGCGAGTTGATCCTTGCTCGACTTTTGCTGTTTCAGGCGGTCATGCCCACTGACCCCTGCGTCGTAACCAATCCCCCAACATTTTCTCGAGCGCGACTGGTGCGATGAGAAGGCTCTTCATCGTTCTGGGGCTTTCACTCGCCACCGCGGCGCAGGCCCAGCATTACCCGTCGCCCGCTGACTGGCGGAACGAGAACATCTACCAAATCCTGACGGACCGCTTCTACGAGGGCAATCCATCGAACGATAATGTCGAGGCCAGTCACGGCTCGCCCTACGACCCGACCGCGAATGCCGGAATCCATGGAGGCGATTTCCGAGGGATTCAAGACAAACTGGGCTACATTAAAGCGCTCGGGGCAACGGCGATCTGGATTTCGCCGATCCCGTTGAACATCGGCGACGGGACCTCCGCCTATCACGGCTACGCGGCGCAGGACTTTTACACACTCGCGCCGCATTGGGGCACGATGGCCGATCTCTCCAATCTAGTCCAGGCCGCGCACGCCTTGGGGATCAAGGTCATCCTCGATATCGTGTGCAATCATATGGGTAATCTGATCACCAGCACCGACCCGGGTTGGCCGAACTGGGTGGCGCCGCCCGCCGGGTACAATATCCAATACAGCAACATCAACAACCAGCATGCGTTCCCCTTCAACCCGACAAACGTCGTCCCGCCGCTGCTATCGACCATCTTCCACACCAACGGTGTCATCCAGGATTTCAGCTACCCCTCAGCCACGCAGGAGGTCATGTTGGGGGAATTGGACGGCTTGAACGACCTGGCCACGGAGACCACCTACGTCCGCACCAACCTGATGAACATCTACACCAACTGGGTTGGCATCGCCGACTTCGATGCGTTCCGCGTGGACACCGCGGAGGAAGTCGACTACGGCTTCTGGCAGTACTGGTGCCCGCAGCTTCGCCAGTCCGGCACCTCCATGGGCAAGTCCAACTTCTTCATGTTCGGCGAGGCCTTCAGCGGTTCGGAACAGCAGGTGGGTTCCTATACGGGCACGGAAGACGGCGGGCCATTCATGTTCGACGCGATGCTGGATTATCCGCTGTATTTCACGATCAATCCGGTGTTCGCCAACGCCAACGGCGATACTGCGCAAATCGAGGACCATTACGATAACCTCGCGTCGTATTACGATTCCAACTCTTGGTATCGCATGATCACGTTCCTCGACAATCACGACAACGCCCGCTTTCTCAGTTCGGGCAATGCCAACGGCAACACCAACAATTTGACCGTGGCCTTGCAGTTCCTCTACACCTCGCGCGGCATCCCCTGTCTGTACTACGGCACGGAGCAGGCGTTTGCCGGGGATGACAACAACAACGACAACCGCGAAGACATGTTTGCGGGCGGATGGCAGCCACAAGTGCCCGTTACGGGCGACAATTTCGATGAGACGAGTCTGCTGTTTCAACAGGTGGCCAGACTCAACAACTTCCGCCGTCTCTATCCGGCATTGCGCACGGGGGTGCACAACAATCTATCAAGCAATCCGAACGGGCCGGGCTTGTTCGCCTACTCCCGCGTCCTCAGCAATGAGGAGGTCTTCGTCTGCTTCAACACGGCCAGTTCCAGCCAGACGCTGAGCAATTGCGCCACCACGTATACCCCCGGCACCATCCTCGTCAACCTGCTCAACACCAACGACGCCATCGTCGTCACCACGGGTTCAGGCACCAATACCACACCTCCTATCACCGTGCCCAGCATGACCGCCAAGATCTATATCGCCCAATCGCTGGTTCTGCCGCTCAATCCTGTGATCATCAACCAGAGCCCGGCGCACGCGGCCAGATGCATCTCAACTTCCGCGCCGATTGTGCTGCAGTTCAGCAAACCGATGAACACCAACTCCGTACAGGCGGCGTTCTCGGTCACGCCGGCGACGTGTGTGTGTACCAGCTCCGCGTCGCTCACTGTCTGCTCGGTGCAGTCTGCTCCGGGCGCGCAAGCGACGCCGGGTACGTTCACGTGGGACGCGTTGCATGACACCATGACGTTCACGCCCAGCGGCGGCTGGTCTACGTTCACTACGAATCTGGTTCATCTGGCTACGAACGCGGTGGATTCGGTCAGCGGCAATTCGTTCTACGGGCCGTTCGACACCTACTTCGTGACGTTCACCACCAACGCGATCACCACCAGTTCCTCGCCGGCCGGTGGGGGCACGACCAGCGGCGGCGGTACGGTGAACTGCGGGTCGAACATCACCGTCTGTGCGACACCAAACCCGTGCCACAGCTTCGTGGATTGGACCGAGAACGGCAATGTGGTCAGCACGTCGGCCTGCTACGCGGTTCTCGTGACAAACAATGAAACCTTGGTGGCGAATTTCGTGAACGGGCTGGAGACCCTGGCGACTGACAACGCCGCCGATCCATCGTACAGCGCCATGGAGTACGTCTGGTCGAGCGGCAGTAACGGCGGCATCGGCTTCGACCCATGGGTGTTGGTGGAGACAAGCACCGACGGGTCTTGTAATGGGTACTTCATTGACTCGTCGACCGCGGACTCGTCCCATGCGCCGCCCGGAATCGACGTCAGCGGCATGTCGTGGGGGATCTACGCGAACAATGTCTATTGTAGCGGCACGACCATTGCGGCGGCGTATCGGGCATTTGCCATCGGCCCGGTGCAAGTTGGGGGGCAACTCCTGATCGACATGGATAACGGCCTCAACGACGTGGCCGGCTCGGCCGTGGGATTCACTCTGCGCAACGGTGACGCCACAAGCAGCCCTGCGGACTATACCACCGGCGCCCGCCTTCAGTTCTACTTGGCCGGAGACAGCACCGATTATACAGTCATTGACGCTGCTGGCGCGTACGACAGCGGAGTGCCATTGACGTACACAGGTCTGCATCTGATTTTCGCCCTAGGCACGAATGATGGTTATACGCTGACCATCATTACGTACGGAAGCGGCTCGACCAATACCGTCAGCGGCACACTGGGCGGCACGCCGAGCAGCACGCTGGACAGCATTGCTTTGTTCAACAATAACGCCGGTTCTGACTCTCCCCACAACGTCTACTTCAACTCGCTGTCGGTGGCCAACTTCACGCCGATCACCAACACGATCAGCACCAGCAGTTCGCCGTCTGGAGGCGGCTCGACCACTGGCGGTGGCACGGTGAACTGCGGGTCGAACATCACGGTCTGTGCGACCGCGAATGCGTGTTACGGATTTGTAAACTGGACCACGAACGGCACCGTGGCCAGCACATCGCCCTGCTACTCATTCACTGCCGTCAGCAATGAGACGTTGGTGGCCCATTTCGCGGCGCTCTCTTCGTACACAATCAGCACCAGCAGTTCGCCGTCTGGAGGCGGCTCGACCACTGGCGGTGGCACGGTGAACTGCGGGTCGAACATCACGGTCTGTGCGACCGCGAATGCGTGCTACGTTTTTGTAAACTGGACCACGAACGGCACCGTGGCCAGTACATCGCCCTGCTACTCGTTCACTGCCGTCACCAATGAGACGTTGGTGGCCAACTTCACGCCGACCACCTACTCGATCACCACCGTTTCCTCGCCTGCCGTTGGAGGCACGACCAGTGGTGGTGGCATCTACAACTGTGGCGCCAGTGTGACGGTCAACGCGACTCCGAATGGCGGCTACAGCTTTGTGAATTGGACCGACACAGGCACCGTGGTCAGCACGTCATCTTCCTATCAGTTTGCGGCAACGACCAACGCAAAACTGATCGCGAACTTTGTATCGGGATCGCAGCCATCGCTGGCGCTGAGCCTGACGAACCTGTCTCAGACAAGTAACCAGGGAGGGAACGCGCCAAGCCAAACGTTCGAGGTCTGGAACTCTGGAAATGGTACGCTGAGCTACGCCATCTTCACCAATGCTTCATGGCTGTCGGTCAGCCCGACGAATGGCACAAGCTCCGGGGCGACAAACATCCACACGGTGACGTACAACACGGCGGCCTTGCCGGTTGATTCCTATCTCGCTGCCATCACGGTCAATGCCGGAAGCGCCAACAACTCACTGCAGACGATCAACGTGAGTCTGAACGTGACCACCAACAATCAGTTGGTGGGGTTGATCAGGATCACGTCGATCACCCGCACCAACAGGGGCGTGGATGGCAACAACGACATCTTGATCAGGTGGAACACGAACGGCACGACGAATAACCACGTGCAGGTCACCACGGGCACGGCGAATGGCAGTTTCTCGACCAATACATTTGCAACCCTGGCCGATATCGTCGTCACCACCCCCACGACCAATTATGTGGACGTGGGTGGCGCGACGAACACGCCGACGGGCGCACGGTACTATCGTATCTCATCCCCGTAATGAGGGTGCCCTGATTTGGAGAGCGGCAATTCAATCAGCGCGGCCGTGAGGACAAAACGGCAACGAAACAACAACCGAAGCACACGTTCACGACTCGGTGAACCATCCCCAGCTGCGCTCTCCAGCCTCCGGATGTCCAATGAACAACCAGTTCTTTTTTTTCAATGGCGCTGGGCCGAATGGCGTTCTCGATAAGATTGCTGTCGATCTCGAACACGCTGTCTTCCACAAACCGCGTCAACACGAAATGACAGTAACGTTAGATTGCCGACGGCTGATTCTGCCTTGCGTGGCAACATACCGCCAACTATTATTATGCCATGCTACGATCATATCCGGAAGGTTTCACGCGCGATTGCCGATCTTGACGGCTCGGACACAATCCGGTCGCAACATAATTTCCGAGGCAATCCGGTATCGTACGCTGGACCGACAGTTGTGGGTTTGATTTGTCAATCACGCAAAGGGATATCGGGATGAAACATTCCAAAAGGAGTCTGTTCGCAACCATGGGCTGTGTATCGGTCGTATGGTGCGGTTTGGTGGCGGCACAGAACGCGCCGGTCGCTCTCGTGACCAATGTGACCGACACGTATTTCGGGGTCACGGTCAGCGATCCGTATCGCTCCCTGGAGAATCTCTCGGATCCCCGCGTGGCGGCATGGATGAAGGCCCAGAATGATGTCACACGTTCCATCTTGGATCGCATTTCCGGACGGGGAGAACTGCTGGCGCGAATCCAGACGCTCGATGACGCCGTGGCGGCGAGGGTGGGCGACGTTCGTCGGCTGCCGCACGAGCAGTATTTCTATCTCAAGAGATTGCCGAAGGACAACACACCGAAGCTCTACAGGCGCGCGGGATTGGCCGGTAAAGAAACATTGTTGGTTGATCCGGAGACGTTCGTGAAAGCCACCGGCAAACCGCACGCCATCAATTACTACGATCCGTCGTCCGACGGGAAGTACGTGGCGTACGGCATCTCCGCCGCTGGCTCGGAAGACGCCATACTGCATGTGTTGGAGACGGCGACGGGCAAGGAAGTGGACAAACCGATCGACCGCGCCCAGTTCGGCGGGGTTGCCTGGCGTCCAGACGGGAAATCGTTCTTTTATACGCGCCTGCAAAAGCTCGAACCCGGAGCGCCAGCGATCGAACGATACCAAAAGAGCCGCGTGTATCTGCACAAACTCGGCGCGGATGCCGACACGGAAGCGCCGGTCTTTGGGTACGAAGTGTCGTCCTTGGCACCAATGTCACCCACGGTCATCCCCTTCGTCAGAACCGTGTCGGATTCACGATACGCTTTCGGCGTTATCGAGGACGGCACACGCGATGAGGAGACGCTGTACGTGGCGCCACTGGCGTCGGTGGGCCGACCAAATGCACCGTGGCGGAAGGCGTTTGATGTAGAGGACGAGGTGACGCGTTTTCGCGTGCGCGGGGACGATCTATTCCTGATGACGCACAAGAATGCGCCACGATTCAAAGTGATCAAGACATCGACAGCCAAGCCCGATGTTGCCGCAGCGGAAGTCGTCGTCGCGCCGGGCGACGGGGTTGTCGCAGACATGGCTGTTGCGAAGGACGCGCTCTACGTGCGGGTCCGGGACGGGAGCATGGGCAGGCTCTTACGCGTACCGGTTCGCGGGAAGACGACAGAAGTTCCTTTGCCGCTGGCCGGTTCGCCGTCCGTCGTCGCGGTCGACTCGCGGTGCGCCGGTGTGTTGCTCGGCGTTTCAGCGTGGACTCGGGCGTCGCAGATTTATGCGTACAACCCGCGAACCGGAAAGACCACGAATACCGGGCTGCAACCGTTGGGACAATTTGATGCGCCGGACGACATCGAGTCGGTCGAGGTCAAAGCGAAGAGTGACGACGGGACGATGATCCCGCTGTCCATTGTTTACAAACGCGGGATGAAACTCGATGGTTCGAACCCAACGCTGTTGTCCGGGTATGGAGCGTATGGGATTTCGCGCGATCCAGGGTTTGATCCCCGCTTGCTCGCGTGGTGCGAACTGGGCGGCGTGTATGCGGTGGCCCACGTGCGGGGCGGCGGCGAATATGGGGAGGATTGGTACAAGGCGGGCTACAAGCTTACGAAACCGAACACCTGGAAGGACTTTATCGCGTGCGCCCGGTATCTGATTGACGAGAAATACACCTCGCCCGAGCGGTTGGCGGGGACGGGGCGTAGCGCGGGCGGGATCCTGATTGGCCGGGCCATCACCGAGCGGCCGGATCTATTTGCGGCGGCGATCTCGGAGGTCGGATGCTCGGAAATGTTGCGCATGGAGACGACGCCAAACGGTATTCCGAACATTCCCGAGTTCGGCAGCGTGAAAACAGAAGATGGTTTCCGCGCACTTTATGAAATGAGTGCGTACCATCACGTCACCGATGGCGTGAAGTACCCCGCCGTCCTGCTGACGACGGGGATTCACGATCCACGGGTGGAACCGTGGCAAGCCGCGAAGATGGCGGCCCGATTGCAGGCTGCGACAGCCAGCGGCAAGCCGGTTCTATTGCGTGTGGACTACGAGGCGGGACATGGCATTGGGACCACGAAAAAGCAGATTCAGGAGCAGTTGGCGGACAACTGGACGTTTCTACTCTGGCAATTTGGTGTGCCGGGTTTCCAACCGTCCGGTTTTAAGTAGGATGCCAGACCAGCGTTGTGGGCGCTGAAATCGTGGCTGGCAACCGCGCTGCCCGCCGGCAGCACTGAGGCACACGATTTCTGAATCCAAAACGATTGTTCGCTGCGTCCCACTAGCAAATGGAGGAACCCATGAAAAAGACTTTCAAGAGAATCATTAGTGCCGTCATCATTATGGCGGGGTTATCGCCCCTGTGTGCCCAAGGCGCTGTAGCGGTGTATGCCGACGACATCGTGAGCAATACGGCTGTTGCCGTGCCTGAATCAGGTCCCGCGTCCAGCGCTCTGGCAACGAATGTCAGCCGAGCAAAGGATAAAAATCCATCAGTGCGGGTCGACGAGACGGGCGTTCATATCGGCGGGCCGAATCCAGTGGATATCGACGCCCCGGATTTTGCGCGCCATGAGAGCACGGGAACACTCAGGCACCTGACGCAAATCGTCGCGGTTGTGGCCCCGTTCGCCACCGCGGTGCTTTTTGTCGCAATCATTTTTTATTCCAAACATCGTCGCAATCAGATGGCGCATGAGACGTTGCGGGCGATGATTGACAAGGGCGCGCCGATTACGCCCGAACTGGTCGCGAACCTGAGAGGCGAGGGCTGCGGAAGCTCCTCCGGGGATCGATTTGGTCGGAGGCAATCCGGTCGTCTTTTGCCCGGATTGGTCCTCGCTGGAATTGGCGCGGCGATATTGATCACGGGCTCGGGGCATGAACGGGAAGGATGGATCGTGCTGTTTATCGGCGTGGCCTTTCTCGTGGTCTGGGCGGTGGAGCGAAAGAACCAAAACATCGAGCAACCACCGCGATAGCCCCTGGCTGTGACCGATGGCGATCTTATTGCCCGGGTCCTGTCGCGCGAGGACCAGCACGCGTTCGCGGAACTGGTACGGCGGTACCAGTCACCCGTGCGCACGTTTCTGGCGCGGATGGCGCGGGGGGACGCGCACCTGGCGGATGATCTGGCGCAGGAGACGTTCTTGAAGGCGTGGCGAAAACTTCATACGTATCGCGGCACGGCGCGGTTCTCGACCTGGTTGTTCGGCATCGCGTACAACAAATTCCGCAGCGTGGCGCGTCAAAGAAAAGAATTGGCGTTGGAGGACGTCGACGATGCGCCGGTGGAGGCGGCGCAGTCCGCGACTGCTTCCCGCAACGAGTTGCGACTCGACTTGACCGAGGCGTTGAAACAGTTACATTCCAGTGAGCGGGCGGCGATCGTGTTGTGCTGCCAGAACGGTTTGTCGCATGAAGAAGCGTCACAGGTGTTGGATTGTCCGCTGGGGACCGTGAAAACGAATGTGCTGCGTGGGAAAGAGAAACTGAAGCGTCGGCTGATCGGATATCAAGATTATGAGTCCACCTGAAGAGAAAGATCCGCTGGACGTGCTGTTGCGGGAGCAGAGTGCGTACGTTAATGATGACGGCTTCACAGGCCGCGTGATCGCCAAGCTGCCACGGCGTCGGCGCACATGGTTGCAGCCCGTGCTCTTGCTCGGGGCAACAGCCATCGGTTCGACATTGGCGCTGTGGTGGTTACCGTGGGAAAGCCTGCCTCCGCTCGACGCGTCCGCGGTCCTGTCGCTGAATTCCCAGGTGCTATGGCCGTGGATGATGGTGCTTTTGGTCGCCGGTTCCCTGGTTTGGGCAGCCTTGGCCGCCATTCAATGGGATGATTGATGTTCGCCAACAGGATGGTCTGGGCACATCGGTCGGTACCAACTTGTTCGCCAAGGCGGTAATAAATAGTTTGGCAACCGGAATTTGATTGACGGTAACCGCCGTCTATGGCAGAAGAATCACTGACGGGCGGTCGTTGTGAGCGACGGGCGGCCGCTAAACAACCCAGGGTATTTCGTGTCAGGAGGAGACTATGAATAAAGCGCAATTGGTTGAGGTGGTGCAGAAGGAGATGGGGAAGGAAGTCAGCAAGGCCGCAGCGGAGCGGGCATTGGATGCGGTGTTGCGGTCCATTCGACGAGGCGTGTCGACGGGCGGACAGGTCCAAATCGTCGGATTTGGCACGTTCCGCGTGAGCAAACGCGCCGCCCGCATCGGACGGAACCCGAAGACGGGTGCGCAGATTCAGATCAAGGCTTCAAAGACCGTGCGTTTCAGCGCAGGTCAAGGTCTCAAAGAAAGCCTGTAAGCTCCCCAGTTCGTTTGATGTCGGAAGAGCCCCGCGAGTTGCGGGGTTCTTTTTTTTGCTGCATGAAGCAGGCGATCACGTGCCGATACCGTCTCGGCTCGCCGGGAGGCTCGCCCTCCAAAGCAGAATTGGCCGCGCCGGGCTTCTCTCTCCGCTGCGAGAATTACAGTTCGGTGGATTCGGCGAATTGCGGAGCGCGCACGTTGGCTTGGGGATGGATTTGGCGCAGGGTTTCGGCGAAAGCGAGCGCCTGTGGTTCCTCGCCGTGGATCACGAAGATACCGCGGAGCGAACCGGTGATTTGCTCCGCCCAGGCGCGCAGTTCGTTCTTGTCAGCGTGACCGGAAAACGCGTCGATGGTTTCGATGGTGGCGCGGACTTTGTATGAGTCGCCGAAGATGGTGACTTGCTTGTTGCCGGAAGCGAGTTGGGAACCCAGTGTGTGCGGCGCGCACCAGCCGGCGATGAGGATGGTGTTGCGGTCGTCTTCGACGTTGTTCTTGATGTGGTGGCGGATGCGGCCGGCCTCGGCCATGCCGGAGGCGCTGATGATAACGCAGGGTTTCGTCAGATCATTGATGGCCTTCGATTCGTCGACGCTGCCGACGTAGTGGATATTGGGCATGCTGAACGGATTGTTGCCCTTCTGCATGATGTCGTGGAACTTTTTGTTGAACGATTCCGGGTGGCGCTTGAAAACCTCCGTGGCCTGTAGCGACAAGGGGCTGTCCACGTAGACCGGCAGGGCCGGGATGCACCGGCTCTGCGTGATCTGGTAGAGCGTGTAGAGCAGTTGTTGCGTGCGGCCGACGGCAAAGGCGGGGATGACGATCTTGCCGTTGCGCTCGATGGCGCGGTTGACGATGGCGCAAACGCGGTCGTTGACGTCGTCGAGCGATTCGTGCACGCGATTGCCGTAGGTGCTTTCGGTGAGCAGGTAATCGGCATCGCGCGGATGATCGGGGTCGTTCAGGATATCGTTGTGGCCGCGGCCGAGGTCACCACTGAATGCCAGCCGGACTTTGCGGCCGCCTTCCTCGATGTCGATGACAATCATGGCCGAGCCGAGCATATGGCCGGCATCGAGCCAGGTGGCGGTCACGCCGTCGGTGATCTTCGTCGGCTGATTGTAGGAGCCGACGGACTGGAATTGGCCGAGGACAGCGGTCGTGTCGGCCTGCGTGTAGAGGGGTTCGACCGGCGGGAGGCCTTTCTTCGCATTTTTCTTTGTCAGGAACGCGGCATCCTGTTCCTGGATGTGGGCGCTGTCCATCAACATGACCTGGCAGAGATCGACGGTGGCGTTGGTGCAATAGATTTTGCCGCGGAAGCCGCTCTTGCCGAGTACGGGGATGATGCCTGTGTGATCGATATGCGCGTGGCTGAGGAGCATGACATCGACTTTGGAAGCGTCGAATGGGAGATGGCTGTTGCGCTGCTTCCAGTCCGCGTCGTGCCCCTGATACATGCCGCATTCGATGAGGATGTTCCTGCCGTTGGCTTGGAGAAGGTATTTCGACCCGGTCACGGTGCGCGTGGCGCCAAAGAAGGTCAGTTTCATAATGGGTTCAAGATTAGAGTAAGGGGCTTCGGAGGAGGGCGCGACAAAAAAGTGTGCCGCCAATTCAGGTCCGGGCGCTATTATATATGAGGCGCCAAAGATAATCCATCTCCGGCCTGCCCCGAAAGCTTTCGAGGCAGCTACAGGGCCGTGCTTGTTTGGCGGTAGTACCCAGACGCACCCCTTTCCCACAGGCGGCCAAAAAGGGCTTGCAAAGCCGTTGACGCAGGGACTATATTAGCGAGCCTTTCAGCATACCGCACCCAAGTCGTGCTTGCCAAAGGCAGGAGATAAATCACTCAGAATGCAGAACTCAATGGAGAAACTCTTTTCCGAGGTGAAAGAATTCACCGAGGGAATGTTGGTCAAAGGACGCATCCTCGAGGTGCGTACAAACGAAGTGTTGGTGGATATCAGTTACAAATCCGAGGGCGCCATCTCGCTTTCGGAATTCGATGATCCGGACACGCTCAAGGTAGGGGACGAGATCGAGGTCCTCTTGGAGAGCCTCGAAGACGACGATGGCATGGTGGTATTGTCCTTTGCCAGAGCCGAGCAAAAGAAGAACTGGGACCACATCGTCACCATCTGTACCGAAGGGGGCACGATTGATGGCAAGGTCCGGGGTAAGGTCAAGGGCGGGCTGATGGTGAACATCGGCGTCGACGCGTTCCTCCCCGCTTCGCAAATCGATGTCATCCCACCGCGCAACCTGGATGAATACCTTGGCAAAACTTTCAAATTCAAAGTCGTTAAGATCAACCAGGAACGCCACAATATCGTCCTCTCGCGCCGCGAGTTGATCGAGCAGGAACGGGAAGATAAACGGCGCACGCTGCTGTCGAGCATGCAGGTCGGCCAGATTCGGTCCGGGATGGTCAAGAACCTCACGGATTTTGGCGCGTTCATCGATCTCGATGGCCTCGACGGCTTGCTCCATATAACGGATATGAGCTGGGGCCGGATCAATCATCCGTCGGAGTTGCTCAAGGTCGGCGACACCATTGAGGTAATGATCCTCGAAGTGGACCGCGAGAAGGAACGTGTCTCGCTCGGTCTCAAGCAGCGGAACCGTAATCCGTGGGACAACGTCGAGGTGAAGTATCCCGTGGGCAGCAAGGTGCGCGGCAAAGTCGTCAGCGTCGTGCCCTACGGTGCGTTCGTGCAATTGGAAGACGGCGTCGAAGGCATGGTGCACGTATCCGAGCTGTCCTGGACCAAGCGCGTTGCCCGCGCGTCCGATGTATTGAAGGTCGGCGAGGAAATCGACACGATGGTGCTGGAAATCAAGCGCGAGGAACAGAAGATTTCCCTCGGCGTCCGGCAACTCGAATCCAACCCGTGGTCGCAGGTGCCGAAGAAGTATCCGTCGGGTACGAAGATCACCGGCAAGGTGCGCAACCTCACCAATTTTGGCGCGTTCGTCGAAATCGAAGAAGGTATCGACGGCATGGTGCACGTGTCCGACATGTCGTGGTCACGCAAAGTCACCAATCCCGCCGAAATCCTGAAGAAGGGACAGACCGTCGAGGCCGTGGTGCTCGAAGTGGACAGCGCGAATCAGCGGATTTCGCTCGGCATCAAGCAACTGGAAGACGATCCGTGGCGGACCATCGAGCGGCGCTACAAGATGGGTGATCTCGTGAAGGGCAAGGTCGTCAAGCTCGCGTCGTTCGGCGCGTTCATCGAGTTGCCCGACAAGCTGGAAGGTTTGGTGCACATTTCGCAGATCAGCGAAGAGCACATCGACAAAATCAAGAATGTGCTGAAGGTGGGCGACGAAGTCACCGCGCGCGTCATTAAAGTGGACGCGCCCGAGCGCCGCATCGGCTTGAGCATCAAAGCCGCCAATTACAGCACGGAGCAGCTTGAGGCCGAGAAGGAGCAATTCGAGGCGGCTCTCAAACCCGGTGAAGCCATCGTGGATCTTGAGCACGCGTTCGAGCAGGCCGAGGAAGAAAAAAACCAGTAACCTGTCATTCGACAATCGTAAGGGCGGCCCTCTGTGGCCGCCCTTTTCGTTTGCGGGATTCGGGCAGGTGCGAGGCCTGCTCCTACATTTGGTTGAATCTGCGTTGGCACCCGTGCATTATCAGCGGGGATGAAATCCCCCGATGAGCAAGTGAATCTCCTCACGCAGGGTTGCGACCAGGTTGTCACCCGCGAGGAGCTGAAGAAAAAGCTGGAGCAGAAGCGCCCGCTGCGCATCAAGCTCGGCTGCGACCCCACGGCGCCCGATTTACATCTCGGCCATAGCGTCGTGCTGCGGAAATTGCGGCAGTTTCAGGACCTGGGGCACAAAGCTCTCCTTATAATAGGCGATTACACGGCGCTCATCGGCGACCCGACGGGCCAGAACAAAACCCGCCCGATGCTCAGCGCGGCCGACATCGAGCGCAATGCCAATACCTACTTCGAGCAGGCGGGCAAGATTCTGGACACAGCGCCCGACAAATTGGAGATCCGGCGCAATAGCGAATGGCTGGCGGGAATGCGCCTGGCGGATGTGATCAAACTCACGAGCCAGACGACTGTCGCCCGGATGTTGGAGCGCGACACGTTCGAGAAGCGGTACGAAGCTGATGTGCCGATTGGTGTTCACGAATTTCTCTACCCGCTGATGCAAGGGCACGATTCGGTCGTGATCAAGGCAGACGTGGAACTCGGCGGAACGGACCAGACATTCAACAATCTCGTGGGCCGCGATCTTCAGCGCGACGCCGGCCAGGAACCGCAGGTGGTCATGATTGTCCCGATTTTGGAGGGACTCGACGGAATTGAGAAAATGTCGAAGAGCAAGGGCAACTATATCGGCATCAGTGATGCGCCCAAAGATATGTTTGGAAAGACCATGAGCATCAGCGACGAGTTGATGTGGAAATGGTACAGCCTGCTTTTTGGAAAAACCCAGAGCGAAATCGCCGATCTGAAAAAGGGTCACCCGATGGAGGCGAAAAAGGGTCTCGCGCGCGCCATTGTTGCGCAATATTACGGCATGACGGCTGCTGACCGAGCGGGTGACGATTTTGAAAAACAGTTTTCAAAACGTGATTTCGCCGACGTGGCGGACAGTCTGTCTGTGCCTGCGGGCGAAATAATATGGATCGTCGAATTGGTCGAAAGAACCGGCAAGTTCAAGAGTCGTGGCGATATTCGTCGGGTCATTCAACAAGGGGGCGTCGCCCTTGACGGCCAGAAAATCACTGACGACCAGGCCCGCATGACGATCCGCGATGGACAGATTCTGAAAGCAGGCAAGTTGGTCGTCGTCAAATTGACGACGACGGGGGCGACGTCGGCAGAAAAATAAAGGTTGAACAACCGTCGGCAGTATGCAACATGTAGCGTGTTTTCCGGAAAGTTGCGTAGGTGGTTCCGGACAAGCGAAAAGGGGGGAGAACAAAAAGTCACTTTTCTGCTTGACGGTAATTTTAGGTTCCCAGTATACGTAGCTCGAAGATGGTTTGGGGCGGCTTTTTTGGAAAGCTGCATAAGGGGTTCCGGGGGAGCGAAAAGTGGGGAAAAGAATTTCACTTTTCTGCTTGACGGGAATTTTGGGTTCCAAGTATATGTCAGTCAGAGAGGGCGCAATTGTGTTTCTGGACAATTTGCGTAGTGCGGCGCGGCGACAACTAAATATTGATGGCAGCGAAGTGGCTGGGCGGACAGATTTCCCAGATTCGCTTCACAAGATGAAGGAGACAAGGAGAACGAGCGTCGTGAATTTGTGTTGACAGGGCCGCGGGGTTGCTATAATCGGCCATCTGAATCTAGTTAGGAAATTTAAAACCGTACCGACAAAGGAGGAAGGAGAATGAGTAGCATGAAAGTGACGAGTATGAAAGTGAACCATCCGGAGGCTGTGGGCGTATGCCGGGCAATCAGGAACCTGCTGCTCATCGGAGCTGTTGCGTTGGCATGCGGCTCATCTGCGAATGCTGCCATCAGTAGCGGGACTATTACACTGAATGGAGCAACCACAGGCTCGCTCATTATTACAGAGGGTGTCTCGATTGCACTGAGCGCGACATTCACCGACTCGTCTCCGACGAATAACGACGGCGCTGTTGTTCTTTGGGGCGATGGCACGACGAATAGTGGCAGCGTGGCTCTTGCCAACCTCGGTTCAAATATTACCGTCACCGCGTCGCACCAATATGCGACCGCAACTGCTGCCCCCCTGACGGTTACAGTTACGGTTACGAACGGCATTGGTGCCAGCAGCCCCGGCCTCACAATAGCGAGTTCAGGGGCCATCGCGGATGCGCCGCTGTCGTTTGTATTGTCCACGGCTTCTGTGAGCGTAGTTGAAGGAAATCTGGCGTCAAACGTGACGGTCCTGACGTTCTTTGACGGCAATCTGCTTGCCGCCACGAACCAGTACAGTGTCATTGGTGTTGCCAACGAGTTCCCTGGCAATGTTTATACCCAGGCTTATTCTGTAGTGAGCGCTGCGACGACGAGCAGCGGGGTGCTGTTCAACGTAGAGGGTACTCTGGAGTACTACAGCAATGTACCCGCCGGAAGCAATATGATCTCGCTTACCGTTCATGAGCTTTATACTGGTGGTACCAACATAACGGGGACTGGTACTGTTGTTATCGCTGACGCGCCACTGGCTCTTGTCAGCACAGGCGTACTTGCGTATACTGAAGGCGACGTCGGTCCCAGCAATGAGACGTTGTTGACGTTCATCGATTCCAATACTTTGGCGACTGTCGGTAGCATCCCTGATTACGTCGCGGTTGTCATGTGGGGTGATGGTACAATGAATACGTTCACCAACAGCCACTCGAACCTTGCCTCCAATGACACTCTTGTCGTCGGCAGTATTGCAATTACGAATTTGGCAAGCGTGGCAAGCAATGAATTCGCAGTGGTGGGAGAGCATGCCTACCCTACAAACGGCACATACTTTGTTACGATCCAAGTTAATGACATAGGAGGCGCTGCGCCGATTATTGTCAGCGGCATACCGGATAGCGTGACAGATGCAGGTCTGACGGTTGTATTCGTTAATTCGAGTCTTAACACCCTGCCAGGCTTTCAGTCGCTTGCACAATATAGCCTCAATCCGACGGGTGTGGAGTTGCTGGCCTTTGTTGACTCAAATGAGTTCGCCTCAGTTCCACCAATTAGCGTCGCTCCGTATAGCTTCTATCTGGCCACGATCAACTGGGGCGATGGCAGTGCCACCACTACTGGGACCGTGACACATGTGGCCACGAATGAGTTTGCCGTGTATGGAAACTACACGTACGACTCCACATGCACGAACTACCCGTTCGTTGTGAAGGTCTTGGATATTACGGGTGGCGCGTTCCTCGTCTCGACGAACTCGGTCATTATTCAGGATGCGCCGATCATTGGGAATGGTTACACCATCAGCGCGGCTGCTAACAGCACATTCAGTGGTACTGTGGCCGCCTTTACGGATCCAGATACAGCGTTGAGTGCGAGTTCATTCACAGCTACGATCAACTGGGGCGATGGTACACCGTACTCCAGTGGCACGATTGTGTCATATGGCAGCGATGTCTATCTCGTACAGGGTACTCACAGCTATATTGCGGCACCACTCGCGAGCGAACCCGTAAATGTTACGGTTACCGATACGAACGTGTGTGGCGCTCCTGTGACGTTCCTTCCCACTACGATCCTGTTCACCGGTGGCTCACCAGGGATTAGCTTCCTGTATGGGTTGCTCTCGAACTATATCGCGGTTACCACGGACAGCAGCTTCACCACCAACGTGGCGACGTTCACCGACAGCTCTCTGCCGCCTGGTGATGCATTTGATCTGTCAGCACTCATCAATTGGGGTGACGGCAGCGCCTCGGATGGCATTGTCACAACAAATGCTGCCAATCAGTATGTGGTTGTCGGCACCCACACCTATCCGGATGATGGTGTGTACCCAGTTGCCGTCGAGGTCGAGGATATTGACGGGAACCATAGTACCCTATCAAACATCACGATCGTCGCAGAGGCACAGGTTACGGATCTGACGCCGAGCGTGGAGGTGCTCTTTGGTGACTTGGTGAAGATCAAGCAGTATAGGAGCGACGGAGCCAGCTCGCCGTACGATTATAATTATTCGGAGGTAGTGACGATTGAGAACATCAGCGGGGCAACGATCGCCGGCCCGTTTGGCCTTGTGCTCAACAGGACTCCGTTTGGTGCTAATAATCTGACTCTGTTGAATATTATGGGACAGCTGACGGATGGGCGTGAGTATCTTCCATTGAGCGTAGACACACTCAAGGCGAAGGGGAAACTAAAGGTGACCTTGCAGTGGACGGGCGAAGCGTTGGCAGGTAAAGGTCCCGTGGTCCTGCCGATTCGGCTGATAGCTGGCCCGGGCCTGTAAGTCGAATCATAGTTAGAAACTCGTTGAGCGCCTTGGATGAAAGTCCAAGGCGCTCAATTTTTTTAGCGTCGTCCGCGTCCTCGAGATCACATCTCCCCCGGAAAAGGGGCCGCTGGTCAGCCACCGGCGCGCTTGCATAATGACGGGCCGCGTGACCGCCGCCTCAACCCTGAGGGCGACCTGCAGATCACGGGCCTGCGACTACAGTCCGCCATAGCCCAAAACTCCGCTGCCTATGTGAGCCACTTCAACACCCAGAGGTCGGAGCAATTCGCTGCGTTGAACACGTTCCTCACAAATGTTGCGGCACTGGAATTGAAAGCGCCCGTGACGGGCAACGCGTGCTTACCGCCGTCCTCCAGACCCGCGGCGGCGCCTACTTGCGCAACGGGGACGGTTCCTGTGAAATCTTTCCTGAGAGGGCAAGATCAGTGTCATTGTGGCCCTCAGCAAGGGCGAGGCCGGCCTGGTGCATACCGGTCGCAGCGCGAATTTCGGCTCTACTCGCTGCTCGGCGAGCCATTTTATGGGAAGGTGACGAAGCCGTTCGTCGCGCGGACCGAGGAACTGCCGAATTCTGTAATGGCGGGTCGGTTCGGCGGTGATGTGCCCACACAAATCGACCTCAACGGTCGCGAAGAACCTTAGGATCCGCTCTACAAGGCCGAACTCCAGATCGAAAACTCGGGCAACTTCCTTCGGCCCGGCCTGAGCGGTCGCGTCCGCATTCACTGTGGCCGCACCACGCCGTTGCACATTGTGGTGTCACACATTCGCGCGATGTTGCGGGTGGAGTAGCGGCGCGGAGGTTATTGATATCCTTGCCGGCTCGGCGACTGTTCTCTCAAAAGTTCGGACCCTTCATTATTTTGTGGCCGTAAGTGTAAACGTGGGGATGACAAACAGGAAATTCGGGTCGCTACGCCGGACGTTCCTGATTCGACTTTCCCGAAGGACTTTCGCGTATTCCCGGATGTGACGAATGTCGATAATCGCCAAACGACCGCCAGGTTTCAAGACCCGGACAATTTCCCGAATAGCACCCTCCCGACCAGCCCGATCATAGATGTTGTGGAGCGCCCAACTCGACAGTACGACGTCAAACGAATTGTCCGTAAAGGGCAGGCTTCTTACGTCACCATCGCACAGTGCCACCCGGTTACTCACATTTTCGAGTCGGACATTCTGCAAAGTGGCCTCGCGTGAATTGCCCGACTGGTCCACCTTTTGCCAGAGGTCAATCCCGCTGGCGTTGCCGCTGCCCAGCCGTTTGGCAGCGGCGATGAGCATCAGTCCTCGACCGCAGCCGACATCCAACACGTTCTCGTCGCCACGCCAGGGAATCGAGTTGATTACCTTGTCTCGCAAGCGCAGCTTGCCGACTTTGCTGCCCCAGATCATCACCATGGCCATCAAGAGGAACGTCAGGTACGGCCCGACGAAAAATTGAGCCAAGGGTAAAACAGTTCCTTTCGACGAGAAGGCAAAGGCGAAAGTCGAGCCGATAGTCCCGATCAGTAAGAACCGGAGAACGAGATTCGGCGCGTCAATCCCGTAGTTCGGACGTTTCGGAGAAACTGGCGAACTGTTCATGTGATTGGCCTTTCGTCCGTCAATCACACCCCACAGATTTTCTTGAGCGCCTCCACGTGCTCCTCGAAACGGGCACGCCCGCGCGCGGTCGCACGGACGTACGTGCGCGGCTTTCGGTTCACAAAACTCTTCTCGAGTTTCAAGTAACCAGCCTCTTCCAGCGTTTGCAAATGCGCGCCCAGGTTGCCGTCCGTCAAATCCAACATCTCGCTCAACGTGCGAAAATCCAGTTGCTCACTCGCCGCCAACGCCATCAGGGCCGACATGATGCGCAGCCGTGCCGGTGCGTGGATGATCTTGTCCAGTTCCGGCATGTTATCTCCAGAATTTGCGGATGAAGACCCCGGACAGAATCAACGAGCCGCCACCGGTGATCGCCAACCACAGGTAGAAATAGTCTGGTACCCAACAAAACCCCACCAGTATTAGCGCCGTCACGAGCAAGCCCAGCCAGATTAAAAAGCGCCCGATAAACAGCCCGCCGATGACGTAGGCAAACATCGGAATCGTGTGGAAATAAGCCGTTATCCTTCGGAAAGTCGGTTCAAAACTCACCCATTGCTGGGGAGTTTGTGGCCATTTCACGGGAGCCAGCAAGTTGAGCCACAACACGGCGTAAAAGAATATCGCGCCCCAAAAGACCCCATAGCGCCATGCGCCCGGTCTTTTGACTTGCACGCGGCTTCGCTGGACCAGCCAGCACGACCCGAAAGCCCCGACCAGATCAAGCACCCACCAGAGCCACCCCATCGCCTCGGGACGGAATTGCGTCGTCAGATCGGCGACAAACCAAATGCTTCCCCACAGAATCAGCAGGGGCGCGGACGGACCGCGCGCTATCGCGGCGCGTGTTTGGGCCGTCACGCGATCAATCTCGGCCAGCGCGACCCGGGCTTCATCTCTTGTGGGGGACATCGTTGGTTGCTCATTCATAATAGAGTACTCTATAGTACAGAGTACTCTGGATGTCAATAGGCAATTTGGGGAAATATTCACTTATGGCCGCCCGCAATTGGTGCCATGGACCGCTGCGGTGCTCCTTGTCTCGAAGCTGTTGCCTAACGGCACCCTTTGTCCTACACTTCCGCCACGGTTCGGGACGTAGCTCAGCTTGGATTAGAGCGCCTGCCTTGGGCGCAGGAGGTCGCAGGTTCAAATCCTGTCGTCCCGACCATTTCTCCAATCGATCCCAGCCACTCGGGCACGTCGAACCAGTGACGGTAACGGCAGCGATCAGCATCTCCTCGGTACGGTGTGCTAGCCGCCGGCAATGGCTCCGATGATGGAAAGTGGTTCCTTACCGGAGATGACCGCTTCGGGGAGTGGAGTATCCAGCGGTTCATTGGAGAAGTCCTCTTCGCACGCGTAGAACCGCAAGAACGGGCGGCGCTTCTGCGTCACATGCTCGCGGATCGTTCCCCGCAGAACCGGGTACCGGTCCTCAACCGCATCGAGCACAGCGCGCAGCGTTACAGGGCCTTCCACGTTGACCATCACCTCGCGATCAACGCGAGCCAGCGTTCGCAGATGAAACGGGAGTTCAACTCGGATCATGATAATGTTTGGACTTCGACGGACAACACGCTGGGGAGATCGCGTACGATGGGCTTCCAGTTGTCACCGCTATCGGCTGACGCGTACACCTGCCCGCCGGTGGTGCCGAAATAGATGCCGCATTCATCGAGGGAGTCGACGGCCATCGCGTCGCGCAACACATTGACGTAGCAATCGCTCTGCGGCAGGCCTTTCGTGAGCGGCTCCCATTCGTCGCCGCCGGTGCGGCTGCGATACACGCGCAGCTTGGCGTCGGGCGGATAATGCTCCGAGTCGCTCTTGATCGGGACGACGTACACGGTATTCGGCTCGTGCGCGTGCACGTCGATCGGGAAACCGAAGTCGCTTGGCAGATTCCCGCTGACCTCGTGCCACGACTCGCCGCCGTCGTCGCTGCGGTTGACGTCCCAGTGTTTCTGCATGAACAACACATTCGGCCGCGCCGGGTGCATCGCGATACGGTGGACGCAGTGGCCGACCTCGTTCGTTTTGTCCGGCAATTCATAGGTGATATTCAAACCGCGAGTAGCCGGCTTCCATGTCTCGCCGCCATCATCGGTTCGGAACACACCCGCCGCCGAAATCGCCACAAAGATGCGCTTGGGATTGTTGCGGTCGAGAAGAATCGTGTGCAATCCCATCCCGCCCGCGCCCGGCTGCCAGAGATGCCCCTTGGTGTGGCGCAACGCCGGCAATTCCTTCCATGTGTGCCCGCCGTCCGTCGTCTTGAACAACGCCGCGTCTTCCACTCCGGCATAGACGGTGTCCGGATCGGTCAGTGATGGCTCGAGATGCCAGACGCGCTTGAACTCCCACGGATGCTGCGTACCGTCGTACCACAGGTGCTTGCCGACCTCGCCCTCGTACACGAACTTGTTGCTCTCGCCTTTGGGCATGCCGTCGGGGGTTGCTGTGGGGCCGCCGCCGGGCGTTTCCCAGGTTTTCCCGCCATCGTCGGAGCGCTGAATGATCTGCCCGAACCAGCCGCTGGACTGCGACGCGTAGATCCGGTTCGGGTCAACGGGCGAGCCTTTCAGATGGTACATCTCCCAGCCGCCGAAGTGCGGGCCGCTGACGTCCCATTTGTCGCGCTTGCCATCCGATGTCAGGATGAACGCACCCTTCTTTGTGCCCACCAGTACTCGTACACTGCTCATACGTGCTTCCTCCTGTTTCGCGTCATCGTCGGTTCATGCCGTTTTGATTCGGGGGACTGAAACTTGTCGCGGTACTGCTACCCGCCGCTTCTGCCACCGATTTCATCGCACGTGTTTGGTCAATTCTTAACTCGCTTTTCTCCGGTGCTGATAGAGACCGAAGATGTTTCCCGCCGGATCACTGAACCGCGCGGTCACCTCGGAAGCGTCCATGCCGACCGGTTGCGCAATCTTGCCTCCGTTGGCAAGGACAGCATCGATGGTCGCGGTGATGTCGTCCACCATGATGTGGACCAAGAGGGTGGGGTCCGTCGCAGGTTTCCGCCCAACCACCCATGTGCCGCTGACCTCGCCGACGCCGTCGTCGAAGGCGGTGCTGCCGTCGCCGCGTTGTCTGACGTGCCAGCCAAAAACCGTTTTGTAAAAGGACGCCGACCGATTGATGTCGATGGCCGGAATCTCGATATAACAGATTTTGCCGTTTCCAAAAGTCGGATGCGTGATCGTTTCCATGCGTATCTCCGTTTGCGGCTACGTTTATGTCCTGCTCAAACCTGCGCCTTCGCCAGGTACTCGGCGAGTTGGTCGAGCGTCCCGGTCCAACCCTTACTCATTCCTTCGCGCCCGGCATCGAATGTCTTGCGCTCCTCTTCCGTCGCATTGTATGGGACCCACTTGATTGTGAACGTTGTTTTACCTTCGTATTCGACGAACGTAAAGGCCGAAAGCATTTCCAACGGCCAGGTTGGACTCATTGGATGGCGCGTCAGGCCACCGTTCTCATCGGAGAAGGAATTGACGAAAACGATCCGTTCGGGTGTCACGATTTCGCGATACACGAACTTACCCCACATGTCGCGACCGTCTGGGGATCGCATACAGTAGTGATAGGAACCGCCCGGCCGGAAATCCATTTTGGCGACGTGGACGGTGAACCCCTTCGGCCCCCACCAGTTTTTCATGTGCGCCGGATCGGTGAACGCCTTCCACACGAGATCGCGGGGCGCGTCGAATACACGCGTCAAAACGAATTCGCGTTCCTTCGGGGTCTGTGCCGGATTATTGCCGCTCATACGCCTCCTGGAGTGCCTGCAGGTTGATCTTGTCCATTTGCAGTATCGCCTTCATGACGTTGTTCAATTTTTCAGCGTCCTTGTCTTGCAGCATCTCGAGCAAACGAGTGGGGACCACCTGCCACGACACGCCGTACTTATCTTTCAGCCAGCCACACTGTCCCGTTTTCCCACCTTCCGAAAGCTTCTCCCAGAAGTTGTCTATGTCTGTCTGCGTTTTGCAATGTACGACGAACGAGACGGCTTCATTGAATGTGAAGTGGGGGCCGCCGTTTAATGCGGTGAACTCTTGCCCGTCGATCTCAAACGCCACAGTCATCACACTTCCCTGAGGTCTTCCGGAGGCTTCGGCCGCTCCTTGACCATAACGGGTAATGCTGCGAATCCTGGAATTTGGAAAAATGGACACGTAGAACTTCGCGGCCTCTTCGGCTCTGTCATCGAACCACAAGAATGGGGTGATCTTTTGCATATGGTTTCCTCCTATTGCTCACTATAATCTAAGCCCGATTCCTGTCTTTTCCAGAAACTCAACTTCATCGCCAATCGCGGCGGACGGCGAAACAGGTCCGAATTGTGAGTTTCGTTCTCTCAGACCTTCGCTACGTAGGCTGCGAAGTGGTCAAGGGTCTGGTTCCAACCTTCGTTTATCCCCGCGAGGTGCGGGCCGGCCGATTGTTGACGACCGGCTCTTGTTCGGGTCCAGCAGTCAGGAGTACATTTGGCAAGCGGATCAGAGATTGTCATGGCCAAGACACCATTCAAAGTCTTTCGCGCGGGGACGGGGGATCTCGTGCTGGCGCGAGAAGCGATAGCCTATGTCCATCAGCGTCCCGACGCAAGCGATGCCGCGATTAGCTCGTTCTTGAATGACTCGGCCTGCTGCCTGATGCTGGCGGTTGCAGACGGGCGCGTCGTGGGAAGCCTCTACGGATATTTGCTACGGCGTCCGCACCAATCCAAGCCACAGTTTCTGCTGTACGAGATTGATGTCGCGGCCGCCCACCGCAGGCGAGGCATCGGCCATGCGCTGGTGACCGCCTTTACTGCGGCAGCTCGAGCCGCCGCGGCGGTCGAGATCTGGGTTCTCTCGAATGAATCGAATCGAGCGGCGCTCAATCTCTACGTCAAATGCGGCTACCGGCGTGTCAATGAGGACGACGTCATGCTCAGCTTGTCACTGAAGGCTGCGGGTCCGAAAACATGAGGGAAGTTTGGGCGCGCATTCGTTTTATTCTCCTTCCGCTTGCGCTGGCCCATCTTTCGCGAGTACACTGATGCGAGCCGGGCAACGGAGGTCAATCTTATGCATACGGTCAGAGAACTGTTGCGGGAGAAGGGCAGCCAGGTCTGGACGATTGCGCCGCAGGCCACCGTGTACGAGGCGTTGGAGTTGATGGCCGCGAAAAACATCGGCTCCCTGATTGTCGTGGAACATGGGAATGTGGCGGGCATGTTCACGGAGCTAGATTACGCCCGCAAGATCGTCCTCAAGGGCCGCTCATCCAAAACCACGACCGTCGGCGAATTGATGAGCACGGATGTGTTGTATGTCGGCCCTGAGGATACCATTGAAAACTGCATGGCGCTCATGACCGACAAACGTCTGCGTCACCTGCCGGTCATGGAGAACGGCAAGTTGGCCGGAGTCGTGTCCATCGGCGACATCGTGAAGGTGATCATCTCCGACCGCGAGTTCACCATTCGCGAACTGGAGCGCTACATCACCGGCGGGCACAGCTCCGTCGGGTAGCTGATCATGCGAGGTTGCGCGATTTGAAGAATTTGTAATTCTTTAGACGCGTGTCATCGGGGACGAAGATCGCCGCTGATCGCGGTGGGATGTCCAGACGCAGGTTTCCCGCTTCCATGTTTACCATCCGCTTGGGATTCAGCAGATTCTTCATCGGCAGGGCATGGTAGAGATGCGAATGCGGCGTGAACACGATCTGACGCAATGGTTTCGGTGAATTATTGATCGCGACCAGTGCCACCTCGTCGATCTTGTCCGTGTGTCGGAGGAAGACCAGCGCGTCGGCATCGAGTTTCTGACCAAGGACGGTAAGCTGGCCGCGCCGCAGCGCCGCGACCGACTGGCGTATTCCGATGATCTGCTTGTAAAACGCGAGCGTTTCCTTGTCCCAACGCGCTTCTTCCCAGATCATCGGGCGACGACAATCCGGGTCATGCCCGCCGGTCATCCCGATTTCCTCGCCATAATAGATGAACGGTACGCCGGGTAACGTGAACTGCGCGATCACGGCGAGACGTCGCTGCGCCTGATCGTGAATCGTCCAGCGCAGGCGCGGTGTGTCGTGACTGGAGAGCATGTTCCACGATTGAACAGCACCGTCGTGGCTGTAACCGTGGTAGTACTCTTCCGCGGCGTGATTCATTTGGCGCGCGGACACGACCCCACTCAACCAGCCCAGCACGGCGTCGCGGAAGTAATAATTCATCACGCCATGAAACACCTTGTCGTTGTTGCACCAATCACCCGCATAGCACATCACTTCGCCAAGCAAGGCTGCGCTTGGAAAACGTTGTCGCAAGTTGTTCCGCATCTCGCGTACGACCGCCAGACCCACGTCCACCGCGACATCGAACCGCCAGCCGTCCACGCCCATGTCGAGATACTTCTGGAGCACACTGTCCTTGCCGCGAAACAGCACCTTTTGCAGCGCTTCATTATCGAGGACCAACTCTGGCATGTGCCGGTGGCCGCGCCAGCACTCGTATTCACCATTCCCCACGAACGTGAACCAGTCTTTGAATGGCCTCTTGCCTTTTTTGGCGTCAAGAAACCACGGATGACTGTCGCTGACGTGGTTGAACACGGCGTCGAGGACGATCCGCATCTTGCGCCGCTTCAATTCGCGAATGAGCTGCTTCAGTGCCTTCTCACCGCCGAACTGCGGGTCAATCGTGAAAAAATCAGTCGTGTCGTACTTGTGGTTCGACGGCGCAATGAAGATCGGCGTCAAGTACAGTGTCGTCACGCCGAGGTCCTGGATGTAATCGAGATGGTCGATGATTCCCTGCAAATCTCCGCCGAAGAAATCTTTGCCACGTGACGGGTTTTCCGGCATTTCGTCCCACCGCCGCGGCGAATACGCGGGGTCGCGGTACGCTGGCAGCGCCAGCTTCGACGCAGACGTGTGCGGTTTGCCGATGGCGAAGCGGTCCGGGAAAATCTGGTACGTTATCTGGTCGGCCATCCACGGCGTATCGTTCTTCATGGCGCGGGATTTTATGAGTTGTGCTAGCATCGTGCAATGCACGAATCGCCGCATCCAGCCGCGACGCCGAAACGGTGGCAGGTCATCACCGCATTCGCCGCCGTCTATCTGATTTGGGGCTCGACGTATCTCGGCATCCGCGTGGCGGTGGAAACGATGCCGCCATTTCTGATGGCCGGAACGCGGGCACTCATAGCCGGCGTCATCCTGTATGCCTCGGCGCGTTGGCGCGGCGCGGCGAAACCTGAACTTGTCCATTGGAAAGGCGCGACCATCGTGGGCGGCCTGTTGCTGCTGGGAGGTAACGGTCTCCTCAGTTGGTCGGAGCAGCGGGTACCTTCCGGCGTTTCGGCGCTGATCATCGGGTCGGTACCGCTCTGGATGGTGTTGTTGGAATGGCTCTGGCACCGCGGGCCCCGGCCAACGGCCGGCATCGTGTCCGGGCTCGTCGTGGGGTTTATCGGACTTGGGTACCTCGTGGCGCCGGGCCGGGCGAGCAGTGGATCGCGCGTCGACCTGTCTGGCGCCTCCATTCTCTTGCTCGCAGCATTCCTGTGGGCCAATGGTTCCTTGTATTCGCGGCGAGCGCGTCTGCCGTCGTCACAGTTGTTGGCGGCCGCGATGGAAATGATGGGGGGTGGGACGCTGCTGTTGCTCGCGAGCGGTGCCGTGGGGGAATGGACGCGGTTCGACCCGATGCGAGTGAGCATGCACTCCTGGATTGCGTGGATCTACCTTTTCCTATTCGGATCGCTTGTCGCGTTTACGGCGTACGTGTGGCTGTTGAAAGCCACCACACCCGCGCGGGCTTCGACCTACGCATATGCCAACCCCGTCGTCGCGGTGTTCCTCGGCTGGGCGTTGGCCGGTGAAGAAATCACCACGCGCACTTTGTTGTCTGCCGCTGCGATCATCCTGGCGGTCGTCATCATCGTGACGCGTTCCGCCGAAGTGCCGGCCGAGGTTTGAATCAGCGCTTCTTCATCGTCATCGCCAGTTGCGCGGCCAATTGCCTTTCCACCGCAACCCGAACCAACGGATCATCATTTTTGTAGAACGCCTTCGCCCACTCCACTGATTTCCGGTCGCCAAGCCTGGCCAACGCTTCGAGGATGTGGGGCCGCGCTCGAAGTGGAGCTTTGGCGAACGCCGCGCGCAACGGGCCGATGCTGGATTTGCCCAACGCGACGAGCGCGTCCTCCGCGGCGTACCGTATGTCCCACATGTCGTCTCCCAGGCTGGAGATCAACTGTGGCATGGCGCGTTTGTCTCCGATTCGACCGAGGGCTTGTGTCGCGCGCAGTCGCACGAGTTCCTGTTGACTGCTGAGAGCCGCCATGGCTGGTGCGAACGCCTCGCTCGCCCGCAAATGGCCGAGTGTGTAAAACGCCACTCCCCGTGTTTTCGTGCGGTTGATCAACGGCAGCACGTGCGGAATTGCGGCGCGCCCCTGTTCGTTGAACCGGGCCAGGAAATAGCAGCACAAGCGGGCGATCTCATCATTCTTCGCGTTGTCGATGCCGTCAATTATAGCTGGTATGGCGTTCGTGCCGAGAAGGTCGATCAGCTCCTCGGTCTTCACCCGCACGAGAACTTCAGGACTGTCCACCCGCGTAAGCAGATAGGGCAGCGCTTCCGCTGGGTGCTTCTTCAACTCATTGTTCGCCGCCTCGGCATCGGGTCTGTCGCTAATCGCGCGACGGAGGAGTTGTTCGATGGGCTGGTGCGGGTTGACGGAGTCAACAACATAGAGGCGCTTACCCGGTGGCGGTTGTGGGGTAGAGAGGTCGCCAGCCGCCATTTCCTCGGACTCCAAGCGCGCCACTTGCCCTGTAATCTCCGCATCCAGCCCCGCGCCGTACAGCGGCTTGAGCCAGATCTCGTTGTTCGTCTGTCCCTGCGAATATTTGTTTTTTCCGCCAAGGTCAAGCATCAGGGCCACTGAACCATACTCGCGCTTATCGCCATCGTGCCCTGCGGCTTGCGACGCTTTCGGATCCGTGCCGATATAAACATCGTTGCCCGCATGATCCAACAGCATCGCGAACGAGTTATTGATGGCTGCGCCTTGCGCGGTCGTCTCGCCGGAGTATTTATCGTCGCCAGCGCGGTCGATGAGGATCCCGACCGCGTAATCATGTGCGGCTCCCTGGCAGATGTGCCCGGCGGTATAGGTGTCATTACCGCCCCAGTCGATCAACTCACCGCTGCTGAGATGAATCCCTGCTCCCTGGCAGTATTGGTACGCATCGTACGTGTCATTTCCTTCCGCATCCAGCAACAGACCAACCGAGTACCAATAACTGGCGCCCTGACCGTACACATCGGCGACATAGTGATCGTCACCCTTCAGATCGCACAGGATGCCGATTCCACCACCCGCAAACGGTCGCATTCCGTATCCGAAGCCCTGCGACAGTGAAAAATAGTGGTTTGGAAGCCAGCCGCAGGGGTACTTCCCGCCCGCCACGTAAGTGTCATTGCCGCTCTCGTCGAGCAACAAGCCGATTCCGCTCGTGCCGCCAAATCCTTGCGCCATCTGGGCCGCCTTGTACCTGGTATCGCCGCCGCGCTGCCACAGGATGCCGGCCCCGAACATTCCCGCGCCCTGGCAAAACGTATCGCCCTCGAATGTTTGGTTCCCAAAACCCGTCATCAGCAATCCGCAGCCGAAGAATCCGGCACCTTGCGACAGATGCTTCGCCTGGAATGTGCAATTGCTGCCCAGTGCAGCGAGAATGCCGATGCCAAACACCCCGGAGCCTTGAGAAAAACCGCGCTGCGAGATGAACTGGTCGTTGCCACCCAGATCGATGACGATGGAGATAGGACGTCCCACGAGACCATTCGCCCCGCCTGCGGAATTCAAGTACGTATCATCCCCACCCGTGTCGATGATAAGAAACGCGTCGTTCGTGTACACGTTGTGGCCCACCCCGCCCACGATGATCTTGCCGAGCGGCGTGTCGGTTTCGATTTGGAATTCTTCCGTAAACGTGTTGGTGCGCAGATCGGCAATCGCGGAATCGACTGCGCTGCTGAGTTGCTCGAAGGCGGCAAACAGAAGCCGCGAATCCAATTTGTCGCTGGCATCCAGTATGTCCCGCGCCAGTTCGTCATCCTGCAATTCGAGGGCCTCGCTACGCCGCAGGATGTCGCGCAATTCACTGGTGTCGATCCCCGATCGTTCCCACGATTCAACTTCGGCCTTGTCCTTGTCCAGGTCGAACGTCTGCGCCGCAAAGGCGGCGAACGCCGGGTTTTTCTCCTGCGGCAAGGCGCGGGCGAGCATGCATTGAGCCTGTACAGCGGAACTGGCGATCGAACGAACAGCGCGGGCCACGGGAGGTGGCAGCTTTTCCAGAAACTTCTCGTCAACGGCGAAATCCTGGCAGGGATAATTCAACGTCTCCGCCGGTGGCACTTCTACCTGTTCCCGAGCGAAGTCAGCGAGCGCCTGTAGTCCCGTAACGGCCTGTAGTTTCGCCATCGTGGACTGCCCGTAGGCCGGCAGCGTGAGAGGTTGTTGCAGAAATGTCCGCGCCTTTTGGAGAATCAATTCAGACTCGACGTTGGTTTTTGAAAACGAGAGATCGTGCGGCGTCATTTTGATCGCGCGCAGAGCCAGTTCTATGGCGTGCTCGTCGGTCGCATCCAGGGGAGGTGGGACTCCAGCAGCTACCGCCGACGAAACGATAAGGAACAACCCGAGACATCTAGCAAGCATGGCGGATTCTGTTCGAGTGTCGTCAAAATGTCCACTCTTCAGAGAACTTGCCGCCCGGGTCTAACTGCATGTTCGTATTGACCGGAGCTTCGTAATTTGTTAGTTCTACAACCGTTGAGGCGGCGATTGTTTCGAGCCAGGATCGCCAGTGTGGATTCGGAGTTCGCTATGAGAAACTCTATCAAATCCGTCTTCGCCGTGGCAGCGGCAATCATTCTTTCAACGAGCCAGGTCAACGCGATCTCGTTTTCACCTTTTAATCAGTGGCAGATACAGTATTTCGGCAGCACCTTGAATCTTGCGGCGGCACCGACCGCCGATCCGGACGGCGATGGCCAGGACAACATGACGGAGTTTATCGCTGGCACTAATCCAACCAACGGCACCTCCTTTTGGGAGATTCAAGCGGTTCCAACTAACGGTTTAGTGTCTTTAACGGTGGATTTCAGCGACAACATCACGATAGCGGCGGTTACCAATCGGCTTTGGAACTTCGGGGATGGCGGCACTGGCAATGGAGCGACTCCGGCATACACCTACACGGAAGCGGGCGTATTTTCAGTGAGCGAAACTTTATTGAGCCAGAACGGGACGGCCACGCTAACCGAAACCGAACTGATCACGGTAATTCCTGAGCCGTCGACACTCCTGTTAGTATGTATGGGACTGCTAGGGGCGATGATTGTCCGTCGTCGTTGTTCCTAGCAAGTCGATAGGCCGACCCCGAAGAATCCCGGCTGTAAGCGACCTTGTTCGATTCCTGATTACGAAAATCCAACCTTCGCGATCCGCTCCTTGCCTTTGATGAGCCTCTCGTTGACTTCGTCCATGTCCGTCTGTACCGTATCCAAAATTGCAGGCGGAATACTAGATTCGGTTTCGGCACGCGGAATCAAACATGTCATCTCCATCGGCTGACCCGAGAGAAATAATCCAATGACGCAGGAAGAAACCCGACTTGCTGAAGACGCTCGCCGTGAGAAAAACTGGAAGCGTTGGGGCCCCTATCTTTCGGAGCGACAATGGGGCACCGTCCGCGAGGATTACTCGGAGGACGGCGACTGTTGGGATTACTTTCCACACGATCATGCTCGCAGCCGCGCGTATCGGTGGGGCGAGGACGGGTTGCTGGGCATTACGGACCGCGAATGCCGTCTCTGTTTCGCGCTGGCGCTGTGGAACGGCAAAGACCCGATCCTCAAAGAGCGGTTGTTTGGCCTGACCGGTCCCGAAGGCAATCACGGCGAGGACGTCAAGGAGTGCTACTACTATCTCGATTCGACGCCGACGCATTCCTACATGAAGGCGTTATACAAATACCCGCAAGCCGAATTTCCGTACAAGTGGCTTGTCGAGGAGAACCGGCGTCGGGGCCGAGATGCTCCCGAGTTCGAATTACTGGACACGGGTGTGTTCAACGACAATCGCTACTTCGATGTCTTCGCCGAATACGCGAAAGCTGGGCCTGACGACATTCTTATGCGTATCACAGTCGCCAATCGCGGGCCGGAGGCTGCCACGCTGCATCTGTTACCCACGTTGTGGTATCGGAACACGTGGATTTGGGGCTGCAAACACGATGGCTGTTGGATGAAGCCGCACATATCGATGGCGAGCGGCTCCGTGGTCCAGGGCGATCACGTCAATTTCGGGAAGCATTACCTCGCCGCCGGGCCCGGGCCCGATCAACAGGCGCCGCCATTTCTTTTCACGGAAAACGAAACGAACACAGCGCAACTGTTTGAGACTCCGAGCTATACGCCGTACGTAAAGGATGCGTTTCATGAGTATGTCGTTCACGGGAATTCCGGGGCCATTAATCCAACGACTACCGGCACCAAAGTGGCCGCGCACTACAACCTGACCATTCCGGCCGGCCAGGAAGTTGCCATTCGCCTGCGCTTGTCCAACCAACCGCTCACGGTTGAGAAAAATCTTGGCAAAGAATTCGATGATGTCTTCACCGCGCGGGTACGCGAAGCGGATGAATTCTACGCGGCATCCATCCCGGCGGAAACTTCGGCCGAGGAAAAGAATGTGGTGCGCCAAGCGTATGCGGGATTGCTGTGGAGCAAACAATTCTACCACTACATCGTGCGCGACTGGTTGGACGGTGATCCGCAGCAGCCACCGCCGCCGGCGAGCCGCAAGAGTGGTCGCAACGCCGAGTGGCAACATGTGTACAGCCGCGACGTCATTTCGATGCCCGACAAGTGGGAGTATCCATGGTTCGCCGCCTGGGACCTCGCGTTCCACATGATTTCGTTTGCCCGGCTCGATCCGGAGTTTGCCAAGGACCAGCTTGTCCTGTTTTTGCGGGAATGGTACATGCATCCCAGCGGGCAAATCCCCGCGTATGAGTTTGCGTTCGGCGATGTGAATCCGCCCGTCCACGCGTGGTCCTGCTGGCGCACGTACAAAATGACCGGTTCCCGTGGCGAACGAGACCGCATCTTCCTGTCGCGGACTTTCCAAAAACTTGTCATCAATTTTACGTGGTGGGTCAACCGCAAGGATGCGGACGGCAAGAACATCTTCGGCGGCGGCTTCCTCGGCCTCGACAACATCGGGGTCTTCGACCGTTCGAAGCCGTTGCCCACGGGCGGCCAACTGGAGCAGGCCGACGGCACAGCCTGGATGGCCTTCTTCTGCAACACCATGTTGTCCATGGCGCTGGAGCTGGCGCAAGACAATCCCGCGACGGAGGACATGGCGTCAAAATTCTTCGAGCATTTCGTCGCGATTGCGGACGCGATCAATACGCACGGCGGCATGGGGTTGTGGGACGAAGAAGACGGTTTTTACTACGATCAGCTTTCCGTGGACGGACGCACCACCCTTCTGAAAGTTCGTTCACTCGTGGGACTGATGCCGCTCATCGCGGTGGAGACCATTGAGGATGAGGTCATCCAGAAACTGCCCGGGTTCGCCAAGCGGTTGCAGTGGTTCCTGGACCATCGCAAGGACCTGGCCGAACACATTTCGTACATGGACTCCGATTGCCGACACGACGTGCGCGGGCGCCGTTTGCTGGCGATCCCGTCGCGCGAGCGGTTGGAACGCATGCTGCGGTACATGCTCGACGAGAACGAATTCCTGTCGCCATACGGCCTGCGGTCGGTGTCCAAATACCATGAGCAGCACCCGTACGTATTTCACGTCAACGGGGACGAGTATCGCGTCGACTACGAACCCGGCGAGTCGAATTCGGGCCTCTTCGGCGGCAATTCCAATTGGCGCGGCCCGATCTGGTTTCCCGGCAACTTTTTACTCATCGAAGCGCTCGAACGCTACCACTACTTCTACGGCAACCTGTTGAAGGTCGAGTGTCCGACCGGCTCAGGCCACTTGATGAGCCTGCAACAGGTCGCCGATGAACTGCGAGCCCGCCTGGCCCGCATTTTCCTACCTGACGCCAACGGCCGCCGGCCATGCCATGGCACTGAGGGACGTTATGCACAGGATCCGCACTGGAAGGACCTCGTGTTGTTCTACGAATACTTCCACGGGGACAACGGTCGTGGTCTCGGGGCCGGTCATCAGACGGGCTGGACTGCTCTGGCTGCTCGCTGCATCGAAGACGTAGCACAGGCGCGAAGCAAAGCGGCCGGTCACTAGGCAGGTCACTCCATCATTACCTGGCGCTGGAGCAGGTAGGTTGCGTGCGGCACGGGAGTTCGCGAGATGTCCTCGGGCGTGCCATGCGACGCGTGCACGCCCGGCACAAGATCGATACCCGCGCGCGTAAAGACGTGTTGCACGAAACCCGAGCAGTACATGGATTTCCGGCGCGCCAGCCGGTTGCGCTGGGAACGGAATCGCTGGTGCCGCAGGGCAACCGCGGTCCCGACCAGTTCGCGCAGAGAATACACGGCATGCTGGGCGACCATCCGCAAACCCTCGCCTAGCACAGCTGCAATCTGAGCATCGGTCAACCCGAAATCCAACACGGCCAGGTTGGGAAATGTCTCTTCGTCGTAATACTTGGAGATGCGGTTCTCCTGCACTCCGAGTTGGATATGTTTTCGATGCATCTGCAAATCCGACTCGATCACCCAATGATGCCCGTCAACCCGCTTACCCTGAAAGAGCAGGGCGTGCGACCACAAACTCCAGTGTTCGCTTTGATCGAGATGTCGCTCGGCCCGCCGAATTACTTTCTCGATGAGGGTTGTTCCGCCGACCAGACCCACGCGACCGGGCCGGGCCTGCGACTCGAGGAAATCGCGATTGGAGAGGTCGCGCACAACGATGGTTTTATTCATGGCGCGATGCCACGAGCTACACGGCCACTGTCACAGGCGTCGCCTTGGACGGCTGGGAGAGTAGTGTTTCGACCTTGCGTCGCGCTTCTGCCATTTTCGGATAGCGCACTTCGCGGTAGCCGCGGACTTCTTCGACGCAGCGCAGGGCCTTGACGTACCGCTCATAGCTGGCGCGGTCTTCGTAATGGAAGTCTCCGACGAGGCGGACGTACCAATCACGGAACTCGCGCTCGCGGCGATGCCATTGCGGCATGACACGCCGCAGCCAGCGCAAGTGTTTCAGCAAATTGAGATGCCACTTCTTTGGACTGAATTTGAAGCGGAAGTCCCGGCCAAGGACGTTGAACTCGGGACGGTTCAGATGGTGGTAGATGATCTTGTCGCCGCGTTCCGGATCCACGTGATAACGGTGATGGTCGCGGCGCGTCTTCTCCTCGCTCGTCAGCAAGTGTGCCACGTAAATCTCGTCTTTGATGACCAGGGCCTTGTGCAGGTTCCAGATCACGGCCTTGGTCGCCGCATAATCGAATTGGCCGTTGTCCTTCGCAAACACCTTCTCCACCAGGTCCAGGTAGAATTCCGCGTACGCGTCGACGCCGCCATACTCAAGCAGGTCATACAGGCGCCCGACGATGTCACGTCCCGTCTGCTCGCCGAGGCGGACCGAGTTTTCGCTGCGGCGGATCAGCACTTCGAATTCCCGCGCCCAGCGTCGGCCCTTGCGGTGGTTGCGCCTCAAGACGTCTTGACGCTCCGCGATGAATTCCTCGTACGTCTCGTGTAACTCGTGCTTGTGGGCCAGGCCGGGCTCAAACACGAGTTTGCGGCCGAGATGAAACGCCTTGATGTTCTCGGCGGCGGCCGAACCCATGGTCTCGCGCAAGCCCCACGCAATGTTCTCGATCGACAATGGCAGCAGGCCTTTCTGAAACGCAATCCCCAGCAGGACCACATTGGCGTACAGCTTCGTCCCAAAGAAATGCTCGGAGATGCCGGCGACGTTCAGGCCGAAATACTCGTCCGATTTCGTGTAGCGGCGCAGCGTGTCTTCCAATTCCGCCACGGTGAAATCGTCCTTACCCAGGAGTGTGAGGATCGTGGGGGTCTTGTAAGCGTTCACGACGGCCACCGTCCGTCGCGGACTGCCGACACGCAGGTTACCCTGGGGCGAGAGGCTGCGCGTAGCCTCGAGCGGATCGATGCCGAGCAACAAATCAGCCTGGCCGTACGGAATGATATTGGACGTGTGATGCGGGCCCTTGGTGAAGGTGATCTGCGAGAACACGCCGCCGTTGCGAATGGCCAGGCCTTTCTTGTCGCAAAACTGCACGTGGTAGCCCTGCTTGAATCCCGCGCGGACGATGGTCGCGGTGCTCACACCAATGCCCTGGCCGCCTACACCGGCCAGATAGCACCGCCAGGCGTCATGGAAATCGGCGATCTTGGGCAGTGGAATGTGATTGAGATCAACCGAATCGATCGGCGCGGGCGGTTTCTGGCTGCGCACCACCGTGATTTCTTCGAACGACGGGCAGGCGTAAATCTTCGTGCACGCGGTGTCGGCCACGCACCACGAGAGATCGGTCTGAATCTTCGCGCCGAACGGCGTCTCCGCAATCGTCAACCCCGGACAGCCGGTCGCCATGGTGCATTCCAAGCAGTTTTCGCAGACGTCCGTATTGATATTTACGAACCGCTTTTCCGGCAGGAAACCTGTTTCGCGAATGGTGCGGCGTTCCTCGCGAGATTCACGCCGGTGGTAGGTGATGCCGCATTCCTTGTCGGCAACGATGACCTTGACGCCGTCGCGCAGGATGGTCTCGGAGAGCATTTTCTTCCACGACTCACGGTAGGCCGGATTCGCGCGCACGACGTGCACGCCCTGGCCCAGCATCGCGGCGACGATGCCGTCGATGTTCTGCTTGTAGGTCTGCTCGCCAACAATGTCCACGTCCATCGCCGGGGTGGGCTGATGACCAGTCATCGCTGTCGTGGCGTTGTCGAGGATGATGTAGGTGATGTCCTGTCCCTGCTTCAGCGCATTGGAGATGCCGAGCATCCCGCTGTGGAAGAAGGTGGAATCTCCGAGGAAGACCACTTGTTTGTTGGTGATAAACGGGTCGATGCCCGCGCCGGTGCCGCCACCCAGTCCCATGCCGCTGTAATTGTGCATGAGATCCTTGGTCGGTTCGAACATCAGCATCGTATAGCAGCCTGTGTCGCCGTGGAACACGAGGTCCACGGGGCCGCGATTATGATGCCGCTTCATGTAGCGCGGATCGACAAACTGCTTTTTCATCTCGATCAGCACGCTGGCGCTGTCGCGATGCGGGCAGCCGGGACAAAAAGTCGGGGTCCGCAACGGGATGCGGATGTCGAATTTGTCGGTCTCGCGGATCAACTCGACCGCGCAATCGATACGCTTCTGGTTGAGCGCGAGATTCGGGTCATGAAAAAACCTGCCCAGAGGCGCAAGCAACTCGATGAGAATGCTCGGATTGAGTCCGCGCGTGGCGGGGATTCCCTTCAACCCCACCGGGAACTCCTTGCCCCACACATTGGTGCGATTCGCGGCGGTGGCGTTCTGGTTGAGGCGGTGGACGATCCCCGCGATTTGCTCTTCCATGAAGCCGCGGCGTTCTTCAATGACGAAAATGCTGCGGACTTGACGGGTGAAATCTTCCACCAATTCAGGGTCGACCGGATAGCTGACGCCCAGCTTGAGAATGGGAATCTGGTCCGCGACGCCCAGTTCCGCCAGCGCGTGTTCGAGATAACAGAACCCAAGGCCCGTGGCCACGAACCCGATTTCCGCGCGCCACCGGGGATTTTCGCGCGCGTTGACGACGCGGTTGATTCCGTGCCGCCGCGCGCTGGCGAACAATCGGGTGAACCGCTGCGCCATTCCCTCTTCCTTGATCCAGGTGCGCGGCGGCAACAGCACCGTGTTCTCCAAATCAATCCGCGCGGTGTCGAGAGAGTATTTGTTGAGCGTGCTAACGTCCGGAAAACGATTCGGGTGGCACTCCACACTGCCGCCGCCATCGGCCTGATTCGTCGTGACGAGGTAACCCATGAACAGGTTTGATTCACGCGACAGTTTGAAACCGAGATCGATCCAGTCCTTCAATTCCTGGTTGCTGCTGGGTTCCAGTACCGGCAGGAACATGTGTTTGCACAAAAAGCGAGAGTCGGCGGGCACTTGCGTGGAATCGCTCCATGGATCGTCGCCGATAATGACCAGCGCACCGCCTTGTGGATGGGCGCCCGCGAGATTGCCCAGTGCGAGGGCGTCGGTGGCCACGTGCAAGCCGACCGATTTCATCGCGCAGATGCCGCGCAACGGGCCCATTTGCGAGCCATTGAGCATCGCCGCGCCGAGGGCTTCATTATTGGCGATGCTCGCGCGGATGCCCTTTTCCTTGTACAGGGGCGCGACGAGTTCCATTGCGTCAAAAAAACCCGCAATCGGCGAGCCGGGGTAGCCGGTCAGGAGATGGGTGCCGCCTTCTGCTTCGAGTGCCCCCTTGATCAGCAGTTCGTTCCCAGTGAAGACCTCGGCCCCCTCCTCCTTGAGGAATCGTGGATCGACTGTCATGATTTTATTGTAGCGGTGCGAAGGCTACCATAGAATCAGAAATCATGCAAACCCTTAAAACAGCTTTGTGCCTGGCGCTCGGCGGCACGTTGTTGGCGGGCTGCGCCCTGTTGCCCCCCGGACTGTTCCAGAAGAAGCCCGGGGAGGAAGTGACCGTGCGCATTTATGATGAAGCCAGTGCGGCCCTTCCGGCGGAGAACCGCCAGACGGTCGAAATCCCGCGTACGGGTTTGAAACTTTCGATCAACCTCTTCCCGACGTTGACGGAACAGAATGTGCAATCCGCCGAGTTGTACGATACGGCGGGTGGTAAAGGAATTTTCCTGAGGTTTGATCCGCATGGCACGATCCTGCTCGACGAAATGACCACGCGCGCCCGCGGCCAATATTTTGTGGTCCTGATCAATAATCATCCCGTCAGCGCCTGGCTGGTCGATCAGCGTATCATCAACGGGCAATTCCTCATCGAGGGTGATTTCACGGACGAAGATGCCAAGAAGGTCGTGGACGGTCTCAACGAACTGAGCAAGAAGAACAATCGTCCATGAGTCCAGGGAGAGTTCTGCTGTTCGTCGCCGCCAGTGTTGTCGTCGCCACCACCACACGGGCGCTCGATATTTGCCTGCCCACGGCCAACGACGCGGTGCTGCGTCCGGGTGCCGAGGCGGATTTTTTCCAGCCGACCGTCGGTGGTACGGTCGAATCCGGCATGTTCGGGTGCGCCCGCAACAACGGGCATCGGTTCCACAAGGGGGTCGATATCAAATGCCTGCAGCGCGACCGCCGCGGTGAGCCAACTGATCCCATCCATGCGGTTGCGGATGGGGAAGTCGCGTTCATCAATGCCCGGCCCGGTCTCTCGAATTATGGACGGTACATCGTTCTCCAGCACAACTGGGACGGAGTACCGGTCTGCACGCTTTACGCGCACCTGCGCGACGTTGCCGCGGGCCTCGTCGTGGGCCAGCCGGTGAGAAAGGGCCAGGTCATCGCCACGCTCGGCCACTCCGCCAACACGCGGGAAGGCATCTCGCAAGACCGGGCCCACCTGCATTTCGAGATTGATCTTTTGGTGAGTCCCAATTTCCACATCTGGTACCCGAGGCATGACCCCGAAGCGCCGCCGTTTGGCAATTACAATGGGCAGAATCTTAGCGGTCTCGACCCCGCCTCGTTCCTACGCGCCTACGCCGCCGATCGAAAATTGAACTTCGCGGAGTATATCGCGAAGCAACCCGTCGCATTTACGGTGCTGGTCAGCGCCCGCCCGTTTCCATGGCTCAAACTTCACCCCGAGCAAATTCAACCAGCCACGGGCACGCCCGTCGCTTATGAAATCGGGATGACAGGGTGGGGGATGCCCGTGGCCGTATGGCCGCGAACCTCGCAAGAGATCGGTGAATCGCAACAGCGCGCGCTCCAGCGCGGCATGCCCGTGGTACAGCACGTCAACGATCCGGAGCTGGCGCAGTGGACCTGCAACGAATTGATGGAGCGCAGCCGGCGCAATGGCGGCTGGATGCTGAGCAAACGTGGCGAAGAGTGGTTCGAGATGCTGACGTACGTGCCCTAGCACGTTGATGCGTGGCGCCCATGAAGCCGCTTCCGAAAGTGTATATGCGCGTTTCGCGGTGCTTGGCGGTGGGGATTATTGCGCCGCGCCGACGGTCGAGCCACGAAACGAACGCAGGGCTTCGGGGAGAGTGTCGTAGAATTCTATCAGGTCGCCCATGGCGATGAGGTTGGCTACCTGCTGGATCGTCGGCGGAAGCCCCACGCACTTCAGGTCGCCGCCGCGGGCCTGGCCCAAGTGGGCGAAGCCGATCAGTTCCTGAAGTTGGGCGCTGCCAATGTAGGTGACTTGCGAGCACTCCAGGATGATGCAGGGGGTGGCTTCCTCAATCAACCGCGTGAGCGTGGCAGAGAACTCCGTGAACGCCAGTGCGTCCACTGCGCCGATCAGCGTGATGACTTCCACACTGTCTACTCGTTGCCGTTTGATCTGCAGCTCTTGCATGTTCGCTGTCATCCCGGTCATAGCATCAGTCGTGCCCCATGATGCGAAAAAGGTGGTTTCAGGCCGCAAAACTGCGAACGCGTGCATTTTGGGGGTGGAAGCGAACGATTTTGTAGGCCCTTTCGGCGGGGCCGCACAGGCCCCGCGCCGAAACCCAAGACCGCGAAAGTTAAGCCAGGTGCTGACGACCGCCTAGTCGAACAACGAACCCCCCCAGGACGACGTTTGTTGGCGATGTGACCTGTAGGAATCCGCTCATTCTCCTCACAAAACAGCCGCAGCACCTGGCGAATTATCCGCAAAACACAAACTCGCTAGTTCTCGCACCAGTGAGTATGGGATGCATCACCGGTAGGTTTGTTCCCGGCGCCGTTTTGTGTTGCAGGCGGTGCGGGCCTTCGTGAAAATGAGACAGGCTGTAGGTACGGAACAAGAAGCGGTAGTGACGCCTCTTAATGGATACGGATAAACAAAGTTCAGCTTCGCCCGCACCCGATTTTGAGGCGCTGGTGGAGGAACACTACAGGCGATTGTACCAGTTTGCCTACAATCTATCGCATGACGAAGCGGAGGCCTACGACCTCACGCAGCAGACCTTTTTGAAGTGGGCCCGCAAAGGCCACCAGTTGCGTGACTTGTCCAAAGTGAAGACCTGGCTCTTTACCACGTTGCACCGCGAGTTCTTGCAGGCTCGCCGGAGAAGTTCCCGTTTCCCGCATCACGAATTGGACGAAGTGGCGCGGGAACTGCCCGCGATTCCGCCCGCCATGGTGGACCAGCTCGACGCCGCAGCAGCCGTCAACGCGCTGGCGAAGATCGGCGAAGCGTTTCGGGCACCGCTGGCGTTGTTTTACCTGGAAGACTATTCCTACAAGGAAATCGCGGAGATACTCGGTGTGCCGGTCGGTACGGTGCAGTCGCGCATCTCTCGCGGTAAGAGCCAACTGTACAAGATCCTAGCTGACAGCGCGCCATCTCCAACGACACAAGCAGGGGAATCGCATGGATAGAGACCAAGCCAAGGAAATCCTGCTGCGATATCGTCCGGGACGCGACGACATGATCGACGCGGAGATGAGGCAAGCCCTGGCGCTGGTCGACCGCGACACCGAATTGGCCCGCTGGTTCGAACAACAACAGCGTGCCGATGAGACGATCCGCGCCCGGCTGCGCGAGACCCCTGTGCCCGCCGACCTCAAGCAACGCATTCTGGCCGAACAGAAGATCGTGCGGGTCGATTTCGGCTGGCCAAAACCCGTGCTGTTTGCCGCTGCTGCGGCCGTTGTCGTGTTGAGCGTGATTGGCCTGTGGGTGTACCGAGACAGGACGGGGAATGGGTTGAGCGCCTATCGCACGGGCATGGTGCAGTACGTCGCCAGCGGATACAGCATGTTCATCAAAGCCGGCAGCTTCGACGAGTTGCGGCAGGTTCTCGCCCAGAAAAGCTGGCCGACCGACTTTTCCGTGCCCGATAGCCTTCGCAACGTCACGGTCATTGGCGGGGGGGCTCTGCAATGGAACGGCCACAAAGTTGACCTGGCGTGTATGAAGGCCGACAACCGGGGTCTTTGGCTGTTTGTCGTTGAGAAGGCAGCGATCCGTAATGCCCCCGCCACAGTAGCCCCGCAGATCAAGACGGTCGATCCCATGGCGACCGCCGTGTGGAGTCAGGACGGCGACACGTACCTGCTGGTTGTGCAGGGCGACCAACAATCTCTCAAGAAGTACCTGCCGGGTTTCGGGAGCTGATTCGCTCCACCGGCTGTGCCCCCTGTCTCCTGCCACAAACAATCAGTCGGCGACCGGTTTCTCAGAGGCTTGCGGGGCAGGCTCGGTTGCGGCGGGTTGCTTGGGGGCTTTGGATTTGGAAGCTCCCGATGATGGATCGACCAACTCCACGAGCAGCGCGCCTTCCGGCTTGTCCGATAAACCGAGTACGACTGTTCCCGTGCCGGCGGCAACGAATTTCCCGCTGGGCGTCAGGAACGCATACTTTGTGTCGACACGCTTGAGCTTGAACACGTCGCCATTATGACCCCGCTTCACTCCGTCCTTGGTCTCGAACCAATAGCTGGTCTTCGCGACGTCGGTCCCCCCGCCCGGAATGTAGCGAATCCTTACCTGGTCGCCATCATCGAGTTGACCTCCACTGATGTCAATGAGTGTAAACTTCTGCTTCGAACCGATCTTCATCCCGGTCAGATCAAGGATACCACCCGTCGTCGCCGTGATATACTTGCTGTTAGAGGTCAGAAACGCGACCGATATCTCCGTTGGCTCCGCGGTTTCCACTCGCACTCCAGCCCGGAGCGAAGCCGCCGTCAGGATTGTCGCAACGCCGGTTACAATGAAAACAATGTGGGTTCGTTTCATATTGTCTGCCGTCCCGTCGTCATGAACCATTAACTCTGTAAGACTATTTGGGAAGCAAGTCAAGTGCCTGCGAAGCGGTAGCAAGTTCTTCATGTAGCGGCAGCTACTACGGGCCAAATCGGTTGACTTTGACAGCCTTCTTGAATAGAAAAGCCGTGGGCGTAGTTGAAACACCAAAAGTGTGAGAGGGAGATCTGTCACATGCGAGAAAACAGGCTGGAATCATGGACCAGGGTTCACAATGTGGGTATTGCGGTACTGTTGGGGCTGCTGGCGTTCTTTGCGCCCCGCGCCAACGCCGCACCGTTCACCGATAATTTTGTTAATTTGATCAGTGATCTGCAGAGCCGCGCGGCGACACTCAGCAACAGCACCGACAAGGTGGAAAAAAAGGAGTTCACGACGATTCAGTCGGTGCTCAAGACGCTGGAGGGCAAGAACTCCACATCGTTGGCGACGGACATCAGCAACCTTGGGAGCGTGGACAAGGCACTGGCCAAGGAGTTCCCGGATGACGCTACGTTCGGCGCGGACCTGGAAACCGCGCTTGAGGGGCTTGTCGGCGATGTGCAGACCGGCTTGGATGCGACACAGACCACGCTCGATGGCCTCGGTGATACCGCCTGCGCGACCAAAGCCCAGACGGCGCTCGACGGGGCATCGAACCAGGTCGTTGTGGCCTTGGCGGCAACCGATTTCGCCACGGCATCCAAACTTCTCGGCACCGCGCTGAAGTCGGCGCTGAAGGTAGAGATTG